>Ga0189275_100215_pt1 | contig 59736 bp, 47 predicted proteins | sample N19A6minimetaG_FD_130329 | JGI IMG/M metagenome (GOLD analysis project Ga0189275, IMG submission 130329) | Marine microbial communities from the Costa Rica Dome - N19 A6 mini metaG | ecosystem: Environmental > Aquatic > Marine > Oceanic > Photic zone | place: Costa Rica: the Eastern Pacific...
AGGTCGACGAGTGTCATTTCCTCCTGTGCATCGACGAGGAGATCTATATCGCTGTCGGGGCCGGCATCGCCATGAAGAACGGATCCAAAAACCCGAGGATTCGACCCGCGATTTGCAGCGACGATCCGAAGGATCTCTTCGCGATGCCCCGAGATGAGCGCTCTCAGGCGGCTCGTGTCGGGCGCAACGGCAGCCATCAGATCTTCTCCGTCTCGTACGCCCAAGGCCGCGCCGTCGCCAGCCAGACGGCGATAGTCCTGCTCTTTTTCTGTCATCGATCGATCGACCCCCTCGAGGAAGTGATCGCTGTCTGTCTTCTTGTTCATAACGAAACTCTGATCCTGATGGTGGTGGGGGCACTCGGATTCGAACCGAGGACCTGCCGCTTATCTGGCGCTGACGGGTTATAAGACCGCTGCTCTACCGCTGAGCTATACCCCCGAGGGATGCAGCCAAGAAAAAGGCCGCTCATCGGGCGGCCTGGCTCAGTCGGTCTCGAGGGAATTGGAGTCAGCTCTTCTCTCGCCACGCATGCCAGACCGCCGGCTGCGGTATTCGCGCCGGGGAGATGGTCCAGATGATTTCGAGTGCGTGTTTCATAGTGGATGGAATATGAGTCTGATCGATTCCGAGCGCAACGATTTTCGGTAAGTTATTGAAATTAATTCCCATAGTCATTTTTGGAGATCGATGATGGATGTCGAGGCCTGGCAGTTTCCAACCGTCGTGATCGAATGCGTCCGTTGTGATCGAAAGAAGACCTGGTCGCACGAGCGCTTCCTTGCCGAGTTTGCCGGCATGAAGCTGCCGGACGTCCTCCGGACCGTGGCGTCCGACTGCGACCGGATCCATCGCCTCAGCGCGAAGCCGTGTCTGGCGGTGTATCCGCAATTGACGCGCGCCTGAACGGTTACTGGCTTCTGAGCCACCGAAAGAAGTCTCGAAAACCCCGGTCCAAATCCGTCAACGCCTCTATCCTGTCGGGCGTGAACCGTTTTGCGATGTCGTCGGCCGCCAACCCTTTGCGGTAGTCCGGCCAGATCCGGCGCAGCTCAGCCTCGACGGCATGGGCCGGCGGATCCCTCGTCTCGAGCCCGGGGTGAAGACGGAGAAGCACACCTTCGACCTTCGGACGGAAAAAGCGCAAGTCGAGGCCGATCGTCCCGGCCAGGCGCCGGGCCTCCTGGCAATTGGGATCATTGTCGTCCCATATGTCCCAGTCCAGGAAGACGACGCGCCGGAGATGATCCGGTGCGCCGCGGCGCCCGCCTCGATCGTTCCGAAGCCGCCTTTCGATCGTCTGGACGACATGCAAGGACGAGCCTCCGCCACCATCGAAGATCTGGAAGGCGAACCTGTCATCGAAAGGCCGTGTCACCCACCTGAGCAAGGCCCGGTCCGTGTCGCCTTCGCCGGCAAGCAAGATCCGCTTCTTCGGCGGAAATTGGAATCGTCTACGTCTTGCCATCAGCCGGTTTTCGGAAGACCTCCGAGGACACCGCTCAAATAGACATCCTCGAGCCCCACATCGCGGCGAAGGCCCTGGTAGTCGAGACCGGTGCGGGCGACTGTGCCACCCTTCTCGTCCTTCTCGACAAAGACCACCTCTTCCTTGTCGAGGCAGGACAGGATCTGCGCGTTGTGGGCGGTTAGAAAGAGTTGCCCCTTCGCCTCGTTCGATCGCGGATCCTGGAACATCCTTAGGATCTCGGGAATGAGGGTCGGATGGAGATCTGCATCGAATTCGTCGATGACGGCGATGTGACCGCTCTGAATGGTGTATAGCAACCTCGGCAACATTGAGACGATATGCTGTGTCCCACTCGACTCAAACTCGTAGATCAGCGCGCCGTCCAAGGCCTTGTGGAAAAAGAGAGCGTCGCGCTCGCCCGGGAAAGTTTGGATTTCGACCGCATCGATGCCGGTATCGAACTGGCGTAGTCGCCTATTCAGCTCGTCGAGCACTTCGGGATGGTCATCGTAGTATTTCCAGAGCGCTTGCAGGCTCTCCGGATCCCGGCTGCTCGAACGATTCCGCCCCCAGAGGTTTGTCTGGACGGATTGCATATCTTGCAAAATTCGCGTTGCCCATTCGACATTGAGATGGGCGAGTGTCGAGATCACGCTTGCATTCGGCCGCACGGCCGCCAGCCGTGAATCGGACGGTTTCATTTTCAGCCAATCGGCAACCTGGATCTTGCGCTGGATCCTCGCTTCCTCACGCTCGAAGAGGGTCTGCCAACGCCGCCGCTGTTTCGGGACGGCATAGTCCCCGACCTGGCGATACAACGCCTCGAAAATGACATGGTCCCGGCCCCATACAGGCCCAGCAGAACCAGCGGTTTCCGCAATCGTCTTTTCATACGACCCAAGCACCAACTCATAGCGCAGCAGGTCCGCTTTCGTCGGCTCATCTTCATCCGTGAACCAATTGGCATCGAACTCGACACGGAAGGTCGTCGGCATGTCGTGATGCTCACGATCAAGAAACGGGAACATCCCCGGGATGTCAGCCCCCGGTTTCGTGTCGAATGAAGTGCAGACAAAGTTCACCAACCTGGTCAGCGCGCTCAGGATCGTCGACTTGCCGGACGCATTCGCGCCAAAGAGCGCGATCACCGTCGGCAGGCGGATATCAACCCGGGAGTGGCTGGTCGGGAATTTGGCATAAGCCGGCGAGGTCTTCGGAATCCGGAGATCGAGCGTGACCTCATCGCGGATCGAATTGAAATTTGAGACGCTAATTTCGTGTATCATAAGGTCGATCTTAACAGAAAAACGTTAGAGATCGAGTTAAATAGTTTCTAAGCGTCTATCTCACAAGGTCAATGAACTCGCCAAGGACATGAAATCCCGGAACCCATACTGCGCCGTGAAACCATGCGGCCCGACCCATGGCTTTTCGAGGAGTTGATGCAGCCGCCGGCCATAGGCACGCATGATGACAAGATAGGCCTGCCACTGCCGGTCGGTCAGGATTGGCTCGTCATTCGTCTTTTCCGCCGACAAGTTGCAGGGATATCGAGCCCAGGAATCCAGACCCGATTCAAAGGCGGCAATTGTCGCATCATACTTCGATCGATACGGGATCAAGGTCGATTTGCTTTTGAGGTCCAGGAGGTGGTGAGATCTCAACGGCCTGGCGAGGGCTCCATTCGATATCCAGGTCGGCTTCTCGTAGACCAGAAATGCTTTGATGGCGTTCTCGAGCGCAAACCCGCCCAGCAAAAAGGCGGTCCGATTGGTGGTGTCGACCTGCCTGGGGGTGCCCTTTCTGTAATCGTAATGCCCCAGATATGACTGCCCGCGCCGCTTATAGACCGTGATGGCCTGGTGATGGAGATCGTCTGCTACAAGGAGCCAGCTATGCGGACAGGCGGCGTAGACGAAATCCAGATTCGATTGTGCCGGCACGCGTTCTTCTCCCACATCCCCAGACCTGTTTAGCACATCTACAGCCGGCTTGCCGTGAACCGCCGCTGCACGGCCCGCCGACCGGCCTGTTTCAGATAGCGCATGGTGACGGTCGGGGAAGAGTGCCGCATCTGATCCATCAGCTCATTGAGTCCGATCCCCCTACCCTCGTCATCGGATTCCTCGGCGAGTGTCAGCGCCGCCCCGACTCGCAGCGAATAGCCGCTGATCCGATCGATCCGAGGCGCCAGATCCAGATCCGCCGCAGCGGCCGCCTGGACCTCGAGCCCGAACCGGTTCTGCGACATCGGCCTGTAGGTTTCGACCAGCATCTTTTCGACCTTCTTCCCGGGCCCGCAATAGACCGACTGCATCCAAGGCAGCGCAAAGGGCGTGGCGGCGGCCTCGTCGTCGCTGAGCGCGGCACCGGCCGGCACGGTCCACTCGATCCCGATCGTCCGCCAATAGTCGAGCAGCAGATCGGCCGTCACTGCGTCGACCACAAAATCCGGCTGCTCGATCCCGACCTGGTCGCGTTTCGAGCGGCGGATGACACAGAGCAGCTCGTCGGGCTTGTCATGGTGCTGCAGGCGCCAGAAGTCGCCCACGCGCAGCGCCGTCGCTTCCGCCGGTCGCAGCAACCCGTTATAACCAAGCCCCAGGATGATGGCCCGCCGCATCAGCCGCAGCGGCTCGGCCGCCAGGATCCCGCTCAAGTCGACCTTAGGCAACGGTAGCGGTTCGAATCCGAGCGCCCGCCGTTCGGCATTCTCCTTCAGCACCGCTTTCGTCCTCTCGACGAGCAGGTCCTGCAGTTCGATCTCGATCTCGACCCGATCGTCTGCCCAGGCCTGTCTGGCGGCCGGCAGGTCCTCGTCGAGGATTTTTTCCCGCAGCCGGCGCAGATCGGCGAGCCGGATCGGGTGCGCCTGGTCGGGTTTCGCACCGACGCGTTTTTCATAGGCCTTGATGGCGCGATCGAGGCCCTGGTCGAAGATGGCGTTCGGCTGACGGTTACTCGGGACGGACTGCAGCTCGGCAATCTGCTGACGCAGGCGCTCGAAACTCCTCAAACAGCTGAGCCAGGTCTTGAGCGTCGCCGGTTTGGCGTCGCGCTCGACATAGTCTTCGATCCAGTCCCGGAGGATTCGTTTGTCCGGCGGCCAGAGCCCGGCCGTGCCGGCGTTCCTCGCCTCGGCGTCCGGCCAGGGGCCGGCATGGCGTTTGGCGAGCAGGATGTCCTGGATCCGGAAGAGCGCCCCGCGGGCGATCCGCGCGGTCGGCCGGGCAAAAAGCTGACAGGCATCGGCCCGCGCCCCCTTCCCCGCCGCGGCGCCGGCGATCGCGCCGAAGATGTCGTTGAGGTCGGCCTCGAGGTCGAGGCCTTCGCGCGCCAGGTCGGTCAGGACGCCGGCGGCGGCCGTAACTGAAAGAACAGGGATCGCGCCGCGGTCCTGGCGTTTCTTGCGGGCACCGGGCGTCATTTGAGGCCTCCGGAAGGGTATCGTCTGTCCACGCCTGTGACTAATTGTCGATTAGTCACAGCGGTAAATAGCATATACCGCTCTGGAATCCCGGCCAAGCAAAATCGTTAACTTTTCCGGCAATTCGCGTTATAGACTGCGCCTGAGAGCGAGGATGAGCGATGACGCATAAAGACGACGATGAAGGCCTGGACGAGTTCAGCCTGCTGGACGATGTCGACCTGGACGAAGCGTTTGCCGAGCCGGTCGACATCGAACCGCTTGTTCTCGAAACAAGCCGGCCGGCGCAGCCGGCCGACGCCGAAGCGATAGCGGAGGCGTTTGCCGCGATTGGCGCACTGAAGCTGTGCGAGGAAGTGCTGCCCCCGGCGCTCGGCCGCGGCGTGATGAACCGGATGACCCTCGACGCGGCCGTCGCCGCGGCGCTCAACGACGGCGACATCGCCTCCCGGCTCGAGCTGCTCGAAGCCCTCTACCATGCCCGGGAAAGGACCCGGCCCGGGATTGGCCTGGCGCTGCAGTCGCATCAGATTTTGTTGCGCCCCCTGCCCGTCCTCGCCGGCCAGGAACTGACGGCGATCTCCTGTCTGACCCGCCTGCTCGACCATCACCTGGAGATCGAGGTCCCCGCCCCCCTCGCCGGACCGGATCCGGTGGCGGCCCTCGCCGCGGTCGAGTCCGTCCTCGAACAGGCAGACGGCCATAAGAAGAGGACGCACGGGCCCGACCCGCGCACTTTCACCTTGCCCAAAGCGGTCGCCGCGGCGATCGAGGCCCGGGCGCTCGTCGTCGCGCTCGATCTGAAGCGGCCGCTCTTGCCGCCGATCGAGCGGCACCTGGATTTGACGCGGGCCTATACCGACATCGTCGGCGCCCGGGCCGGCCTTGCCGTCGGGCAATACAAACGCCTGTTTGCGAAATGGCAGGACCGCCCTGCCCTTACCCGCACCGGCAAGGAAACGGTGCTGCGGCGCATGGCCGACCTTGCGCTCGAACAGCCGGCCGTCTCTGTGCCCTCTGCCATGCAATTCTTAGAAATCTCGAAGCCGGCGGCGACAAAGGCGCTCGATCAGCTCGAGAAGGATGGGTTCTTGCAGGAAATCACCGGGCAGCGTGGCTGGCGGATTTGGCGGGCGTGAGAGAAGAGAAAGGCAGGGTTTTGAGGTCGGGCCTTTGAAATCATTGCATTTTTGATAAGGTTCCTCAGGAACCTTTACGGCGGCTTTGCCATGCATCAATCACCTTGGCTAGGTCTTCTAGGTCGGCCGGCGCCAGCGGATCGCCTTCGTCGAGATTGATTGCGACACCACGGCCGCCGCGCTTCAATGTGAGAGAAAACCCTTCACGCTTCAGATTGAGCCCTGTTGGCTTTGTCTTATACATGAGCGCCTGAAGGAAAGACGCGGCCCTCTCAACACCACTTTCCCCATGGACTGATAAGAGTGCCTTGGAGACCGCCTTACTGGTCTGGTCAGAAATCGCGGAGACAATCCGGTCGAGAGTTCCCACAGGAACATCCTCAAAGAGTCGGAGCTGCTCGGCCAACTCGTCGGAGAGTGATGCGTATGAAACGAGCCGCGTGACATACGGACGACCGACACCAAGAGCTTGAGCCACACGCTCGTGTGACCCAAAGGCAGGCAGCAGAACGTCCCGTACATGGACGCCGCGCTCGTATGCAGAAATCTGAGTTCGCTTGTTCTCGGAGAGCATTCGAACAAGCATGAGCTCATCAGGGAGATCGTTTAATATCCGTGCTACGACTGGCCGCCCCAAGAATCGGCAAGCTGCAACGCGCCGATGTCCAGCAACAATCTCGTACCGGCCACCAGGTGTCGGCCGCAACTCCACAGGTGTGGTCTGTCCAACCGAAACGATGTCGTCCATTAATTCTCGAACCGCCTCACGCGTGAGGTTCTCAGGATGACGATCCGCGAGGCGGGACCGATCGACTTTATCTACATCGACCTCCTGCAGAAGCCCCCCTTCCCGCTCTGCCTGCTCAAGGCGCTCCTTCAGTTCGGTATACTTCTTACGGAGATTACCCTCGGCGCCATCGAAAATTTTCCGAATGCCGTGATCTTCTCCGGCCTGAACCTCATCATTGAAATCACCGACAACGGCCGCAACGTCAATTTTACTACGCGGCATGGTCAGCCTCCTTCTTTTCTTCGAGCCATCTTGTTCGAACCTGCTCAACCTCACGCATGATGTCTCGGCCAATGCCGTCAAAAGCATCGCGAATGCGGGTGTATCCCTCGGATGTTTCCCGCCTTGATTCGTAGATGGTGCGGACCCGGTTCATCGCATCTTCAAATCTAGCGCTTGTCACCAACGGCACCGGACACATTTGCTCGATGCCAACTATATGAGCGAGATATTGAGAAATCCGGGCCGGCGCCGCTTGGCGCATATCGAGCTTGGTCGTGACAAAACGAACGAACTCAGCAGAGGGCAATGGAGTGTCGCTTCCTCCGTTTCCTACAGGAACTGCCTTTAGGTACATCTTCAGTGATGTAGCGAGCATCTTCATGAAGCTGCCGGTCGAGACGAAATCGAGCATCGACGGCGGAGTGGGAATCACAATCCCATGGGCGACTGAAACAGCATTCAGAGTGATAAATCCTAAGGTCGGCGGTGTATCGAAAACAACTAAGTCGAACCCCTCCGACACTTTGTCCAGTTCATCCTTCACGAGTTCCCAGAATCGGAGCGACGGATCTCGGTTCAAGGCAGCGGCGACTTCAAACTCAAGAAATTGCATGTCGTAGCATCCAGCTGCCAACTTAATCCGATTGCCCCAATTGGTGTCTTGCAAAGTGACGGGGCCAGCCGGTTCATTGCGAAGGCGCGCGGAAATCGCTTCATAAAGAGTCTCATCCTGCGCGTAGTCCTCGCCAGGAATCAGACCATATGAGCTGGTCGCAGAGGCTTGCGGATCAAGGTCGACCAAAAGGACCCGATATCCCATCAGCGCAGCGAACTGTGCCAAGTGGATCGAGAGTGTGGTCTTACCGCTGCCACCCTTAAAATTGCTTACACAAAGATAAAACGGCTGGACACTGGCGGCCGGCGACCGGCCCAGCAGCTCCAACATCACAGGAATATCGTCGATCCGGTAACCATTCGCGTTGTAGCTTGTCTTCACCGCTTCCGGCCAGCCGTCCTTTCTCGTCGCGTTGCGGATCTCGTAGTCCTTGATGCCCCACAGCGCTGCCAACTCGTTCGCAGCGAAGACACGGAGATCCGTCTTCTTCCCGACGGGCTCTTGTTCATTCTCGATCGCCAAGATCTTCTTTTGGCTTTGCAAGAATCGACTGGAAAGTCTTTGAAGGCTACTTGTGAATACTCGCGACATGGCCTGATCCTCAACACAATGATCGCATATTACTTCAAGCTGCAAGTAACCGCGATCATTTTTTCATTGACAGAGAACCAGACTCTAGCCGAGTTTGTCAACGTGTCGTGATTAGTTGTCACGAAGACACAATATATTGAGACATTGAGAAACGAGGGAAATCAACGCGCAAAGATCTACAAAAGTAAAACGCCACCGGTGCGGGAACACAGGTGGCGTTTTGAGCAAATCATAGATTCGCTAACTCAACGCCTTCATTAAATGCGAATCGGGTCACTCGGTCCAGGTTTTTCGATCTGGCAAACAGTAGATTTTTGCCTCGTGATGAGGTGACAAAATGCCAAAGTTGCAGACGAAAAACCGCCTTTGGACAGAAAAGCCAATCGCCGTCTTCCGTCAAACGGTAACCCGAAACGACCTTGCGCACGAAATGTCCTATATGCAGGGGATTCACACCGGTATGGATCCAAGAAACCGCATCTGGCGCAAAAAAATTTTCCGCAACGATAAGTCTTTGAAAACGATAATGAACCTTCTTCAACAACGCCAAAATCATGCAGCGGCACTATCATGAATGCCATATAACACATTGTTTTCGTTAATTTTTTGGCTGTTGTGGCGTTGTTGCGAAACAACCCACGTAGTATCATTAGAGGGAACCGGAGATTACTATGGCAACTGAACTCTTACGTTTTTCCTCAATTGTTCCCGCCGCAACCCTCTTAAAACTTGAGGCCGTGGCAGCAAGACTTGGCCACGCTCGTTCCCACATTGTGCAGGTCCTTATCGAAGACATGCCGAGCGTGACTGACCTAGCCAAACGAATCGCAGAAGATGAAACGCTGGCGACGTGCGGACAACGGCGCGAAATGGGCCGACATCGAACGACAGACAATGAAGAGGAGGGCAGGATCTAGAAATAGAAAGCCCCGGAAGTAGCGCTCTGAATTCTTGGCGGAATCAGCGCAACAGCCCGGGGCAATCCACGAATTGATTTCCTGAATGTAATACAGGAATCCGACGAATCAAGCAAGTTCGGAGACAGGTTTATTCTGTCTAGAGTGGGACTTTGTCTTGCTCCAGCTTGGTGTCTGAAGATCACTTCGTGGCGTGATCCATACACGTCATGGCGCAATCCTCCACTCAACCCAGGTACGACCTCGCCGAACTCGAACGGCGCCTGAAAGGCGATCTCGATCGCCTGGCTGCGTATCTGCGCCTGGAGATACAGCGCCGCGAACGTAAGTCCACCCGTTATCGGTTTGCCGGATCCATCATCGAGATCGATCAGACAGGCTTCTGGCGCGACTGGTCGGATGCCCAGGCTATCCATGGCGGCCCTCTGCGACTTATCCAGCACGTAGCCGGCGTCGGCTTCAAGGAAGCTCTCGAGATAGCAGGCAACCTGACCGGCCTGCGTCCTTCGGAAAACCCAGCACCGCGGCCGGCCGCCAATGTTATCGAGTACAGCCCTTCCAGTCGCTCCGCTCTGCGCCAGGATCGCCGCAAGGCTGTCCGAACGGCCCGAAAGATTTGGAACTCGGCCGGTACCGTCACCTCGGACTGTGCCGGTTGGATTTATATCCGCAACACGCGTTCGATTCGATTGCAGGTCGAAGCCCTAGACCCTGAGCGGATCCGTTTCCATCCCAATCTTCGCCAGTCCGTGAACGTTGGCGACGACAAGAACCCAGATTGGCGTTCCGAGGAATTCCCGGCGCTGCTCTTCCTGGTGAAGGACGTTGCCGGTCAGATCACCGGCGTCCAGATCGTCTATCTGACCGAAGATGGCCGGAAAGCGGAATGGTACCCTGACCCCAACGGTGAAGCTGAGCCTGCGAAAAAATCCCGCGGCCTGCTGAAGGGTGGCGGCTTCCGTATTGCCGGTCCCGATGCGGATCTGTCGATCGGTTACTTGGTCGAGGGTCCGGAAAAGGCACTAGCCGTCCTCGCTGAAACCGGCGGCCTCGTCGTTTCTGCCCTCGGGGTCAGCAACTACGCCGCCCAGTCCTGGGAACGGAGCATCCAGACAATCGTCATCGTCGCTGACGGCGATGAGCCGGGATCGCCTGCCTGGAAGGCTTCGATCGTAGCGGCGGATCAGTTGACCTTGCTCGGTTTCGAAGTCCGGATCGCCCGCTGTCCCGAAGGCGAAGACGCTGATTCGATGCACGCGAAGGATCCGGGCTCGGTTAAACGCCTTATCGAAGCAGCGACGGTCCACGTTCCATTCTCGAGTTTCATGCGGGCTGCAACCATGCAGCCTTCCGAAGCATCCGATGCGCTCCGGAAGGATATTCTGGCAACGGGCGCCGAGCTTTTCGCTCAATCGGCGGCACGGCGTGATTACGAAGAACGATGGCAGGCCCATATCACGCTGAAGCAGATTGAGACGATCGAATTGACGATCTCGCTCGAACTGCCGACGGACGGGAAACTCTGGATGGAGCTCAGCGACATTGAGCAGGCCATTCATCTTGAAAACCGTGCCGAGATCATGAAGCGGCGCCGTCGAATCGCGAAGATGTTGACTGCGGAGATCGCCAGAGATCACCCGGGCGTCGACCTGAAAGCTGTTTACAACAAACTCTATACCGGCTCGCAGGGTATCGGTAAGACCGACGCTGTCCTTCGAATGTTGGAAATCGAACTTCGGAAGGGCAGGGGAGCCGAACAGACCGTCTGGGTAATGCAGCCCACTTTCGCCAAGGCTGAGGAATTCGCAGAGGATGCTCATTTCCCGGTCACACTTGTTCGTGGCCGATCGGCAAAACGCGATCTCAATGCCTATCCGATCGAGGACGATGACCTCTTCGACTCGCTTGAGCCAAGTCAGATCAAGATGTGTCAGCGACACGAAGCAGCGGCGACAATCGCCTCCTTGGGTGTCAGCGTCACCGAAAACCTTTGTTTCAAGTCGGGCAAAGAATGCCCCTTTGCAAAGGACTGCGCCTATCTGAAGCAGCGCGACGACCTCGAGGGCAGGGAAGGGGGCGTCTTTGTCATGTCTCACGCCTACTACCACCTGCCGTCGCCGGCGCCGAAGGCCGATATCGTCATCGTCGACGAGAGCCTCCTAGGTAACGCATCGGGATCCGCCATGGTGACTGTCGAACAGGCAACCTCGACAGCCGGGTGGACCCAAACCGGCATCGAGTCTCTCAACAAAGCCCTCGACTATCGTACCGATGCGATAGAGGCTGTCGGGATCCTGCAGCAATCCACACAGCCGCTCGCAGACCTCCGCGAATTCGGTCTGGAAAAGGTGAAGGCGCTCTACAAGTTCGCCGCGGCGCGCGAGAACGACGTTCTCTCCACGATCGATCCCGAGACCACGGATGCGGAGATCGAGGCCATCACTGAAGAAGTGAAGGCGGCCGGCTTCCGGTCCGTCACCGTCCTCTGGCGCTCCATCATGCGCGAATTAGAGGCGCTTCCCGATCCGGAAGACCGCGGCGTCATCCATGGTGTCGTCTCAATCCCGAATTCGGATCAGTTGATTGCCTACTATCCGAAAACACCTCGCATTCAAAAATCGACCTCTGTCCTCTACCTGGATGGTACGGCCGACCAGGATTTGCTTGAGCGTGCTCTTGATCGCGAATTCGAGGAGCGCCGTTACACGGCGCGCCGGCAGCTCTCCCGGGCTGTCTTTGTCGACGGCCGCGGCTTCTCCAAGCAAAGCCTGACGGGCGAGGGACTCAAAGGTAAATGGAAGGCTGATGCGGAGCGCTTCCAACAAGAACTGAAAACGTTCCTTGCCGGCCTGGCTCAACGCAAGTCCGTATTCGCCGCTATGCCGATGAAGGCGGAGCAGGCCCTCGGCTTGCCGGATCCGATAATGACCGGCCATTACGGGGCGATGCGCGGCCTGAATATCTGGCAGCATTGCGAGGTGGCTGTCGTTATCGGCCGCGAACAGCCGGCGCCATGGGATGTTGAAGCCGCTGTCCGGCCCTTCATCATCACGGATCCCGAGCCACTGCTGACGACGACCCGCTATGCCAAGGAACCGCGCGCGATCCAGTTAGAATCCGGCCGCACTCACGAAATCGAGGTCGAGGTTCATCCAGATCCGCGGGCCCAGGCCATGCTTGAGCAGATCCGCGAGGCGGAAATCCTTCAAGCGATCGATCGTGTTCGTTCGATCCACAAAACGAGAGAGGTTTATTTGCTAAGCCCCGTCGCGACGGACATCGTTTTCACCGATGTCCTGAGATGGGGCGAGTTGCTGCAAGGTGGCACCAGAGCCGACCGAGCGATGCAGGAAAGCGGCGGAATTCTCCCGCTTTCCGGTCGTCTCTTGTCGAAGGTGTCGCCGAGCACATTCCCGTCCTTTGGAGCCGCTAATTCGTGGCTGCAACGGGCACGGGACACGATCGATGCTCTTCCGCACGATCGCTTCTGGGTCGCCGATGTTCGGCTGCCCGGTTCAACGCGTCAAGGTACCGTCCTCTTCGATCGCCGGAACTTCCGCGATCATGGGGCCGGTATCAATGCTTTGAGTGCACTGCTTGGTTATAGCGTCCTCATCAACTGGCAGCCGGAAAAGCCGCGCCACGCTGAGGCGAAGACCGAGAGAACCGCCGCCCTCATTTTGTGAGGCCGGACAAAGAGTGCATCTGCCTGGAAACGGCTGTTTTCCGGGCATTTTGGTGTGTCTGAACGTGGCAAACCGATAATGTTATCGTTCTTCATAGTATATATATTTATTGCAGACCGAGAACTTTTCCCCTGAGCGTAACTGCGGTGGTCCCGGTTTTTTGGACAGTCTGACGGCTTTGCTAAGGTGTATTCCTGTGTCTGATCATGCCGCCAGAATCCTGCTTAACAGATTTCCCTGCTGTTGTTGAGCCTGTGGGGATGTGGGCAAGGCGACAGCCTTGTCCATCATATCCACAGAGCTTTCGGCGCCGTAGACTTCCGACGGCTTCCGGCCGTCATGCGCCGAATGGGGCCGCTCGGTGTTGTGGAACGAGATCCAGTCGCCGATGACCCGTTCGGCGTGGAAGCCGTCAGTCAGTTCGTGCAGGTAGACCGCCTCGTATTTCATCGACCGCCACAGGCGGTCGATGAAAATATTGTCCATGCACCGGCCGCGGCCGTCCATGGAGATTGAAAGAACCTGTCATGGCCGAACTTCACCGAGGACGGCTCCGAAGACAGGTAATCAGCAAACACCTCTCCCTGCATAAACAACAAAACCAACAAACAAAAAATGCTCGGGAGAAAAACCAATGAAAATTGCTATTTTGTTCTTGAATTCGATCTCGAATCCCCCAGATATTGTATGGAGTCGAGAGTTTGAACCACATATTGAGAGGGTTAAAACATGAACAAAGCGCTTAGCAGTGGTGTTCGTCTCACAGAAGAGGATGCCGCGATCGTCAAGGGAATGCTTTTGCGTGGTGATCGCCAGCACGACATCGCCGCTTGGTTCGGCGTCAATGGCGGACGGGTCGGCGAGATTTCAACCGGCGCTAAATTCCCCGAAGTTCGGCCAGCGGATTACGATGAATTGCCGCCGCCAGGCCCCTATCTCTCCGGACGGCAGTCCGCAGCCATCCTGGCAGCTCTCGGTCTGCCGACCAAATCCATCCATCCCCACACCTAGGAGGTAAGATCATGACCAAGGACCGGAAGACTTTCGATGTTGGCCGCGATTCCAAGACCGGTGAGTTCATTACTGTTAAGGAAGCAAATCGCCGGCCGGCGACGACCACGGTTGAGCGGGTGCCCAAAGCTGGGCGCGGCGACACGAAGGGCGAACCGCGCAGGAAGTAGGCGAGGGGACGGGATCAGTGCCGTGCCGACCAGACCAGCCGAAGAACAATCAGGGATGTCTGTGTAGATGGCTGTGATATTTAGTTGTATGGAAACGAAAACCATCACCGCTAACGAAGACGTGGCCACAGTCGTCGGAATGGACAGCGAATGATGCGGAACTGGGAAAGCACATTCAATTCTTGGTCTCAGCCTCCGAGCAAGACTGAGGAAGAACGCTGCGAAAGGGTCATCCGTGCCATTCGTACCGCGATCAACCATAGCCCAAAGTTGAAATCTAAGCAGATCCTAGTTTTCACTCAGGGCTCTTTCCGCAATCGAGTCAATGTTCGTCAGGATAGCGATGTCGATGTAGGCGTGATGCTCTACGAGTATTTTCTATCACAGTATCCGACGGGCAAGGGAGATGCCGAATTTGGTGCCCAAACCGTCAATTACGGGTTTGGTCAGTTCAAAAACGAACTCGAGGAAGCCCTGGTGGCGTATTTTGGTCGCTCAGTTGTCACGCGCGGTAACAAGGCATTCGACATCAAGGCGAGGGCTTCCCAGGTTGAGGCAGATGTGGTGCCGTTGTTTGAGTTTAGACAATACTGGGATCATGGGGGATATCGGGCTGGGGTGGCGCTTATACCGGACAACGGCGGAAGACGAATAGAGAATTATCCCGAACGCTTGCTCGACAGGTGGCCAACCACACCGCTTCACTACGAAAACGGTGTCTCAAAGAACACGGCCACTAACCGGCGCTTCAAGGGGATGACTCGAATCTTGAAGAAGCTCCGCAACGAGATGGGCGACGCTGGAAGCGCTGCTGCCAAGGCTGTTCCTAGCTATCTGCTCGAGTGTTTGGTGTGGAATACCCCAAACAACCGTTTCGGCCGATACACTTGGGACGACCGTGTGCAATCCGTGCTGCGGTTTCTCTGGCAGAACACCAGGGAGCATTCGCTCTGCAGCGATTGGTGCGAAGTAGATGCTATCAAATATCTGTTCCATTCCTCGCAACCCTGGACACGTCAACAGGCTCACGACTTCATCAATGCAGCCTGGGATACCGTTGGGGTGAGGTCACAATCATGATCTCTCGCCTTCACCTCGTTCCGTTAGTCTTCATAGTCGGTGTTGTCTGGCTGATCCTCCTTGTGATCGATGGAGTAGCTGTCGAATTGGCATGGCTTCAAAGACTCTCAGCCGTCGTGCCCGTGCTGCTTGTCGCTCTTGGCATTTTCGATCGTTGGCTCTGGAAGCTTCCGTGGGTCAACGGCTGGTTTGCAAAGCGCCCGGTGCTCCGCGGCACCTGGGAGGTGAAACTTCAAACTGAATGGAAGGACCCTGAGACGGGTGAGGTTCCTGGCCCAAATCTCTGCTATATGGCCGTTCGACAGACCTTTTCTGCCCTCAGCATGCGTTTGATGACGAAGGAGTCGAGTTCCGAGCTTCTGGCCGAGCGCATCGTGCAGGCTGAAGATGGAGTTTTCCGCATCCTTGGCGTTTATACCAACAAGCCGAGGGTTGCCGTCAGGCACCGAAGCGAGATCCATTTCGGGGCTTTGCTACTCGATGTCCAGGGAGAGCCGCCGACGTCGCTCGAGGGACATTACTGGACCGACCGCTCAACGCGTGGGTCGATGAACTGGACGCGCCGCAAAACGAAAGTGTTTGGTAGCTACGACGAGGCTCACAAAGCGTTCTCGATGGAATCGACCCCTGCAGCGACATCATGAATCATTTTATCAAGACCCCCCGCTGTGGGTCCTTGTGCTCTTCCTGTTACACTATGGTCTATAGTGTAACACCCCAGCCACAGGCCGGCCGATCGGGGTCAGCTTTTCGCGGAATCAAAAAACGTTTCATTTGCATTTGAGGCTTTGAAGACCTTGTCAGGTTTTTTTGTTGGGGCGCTGACTGGTTTTCTTGGTGCTTAGGGTGGTGTCGGGAAAAGGGTCCTTTTCTCAGCGATAACCGGGGATTATGGCGAATCTTCGGGATTGCCTCGGCGATCCTGGATCCGGTCGCGGGACGCTGCGATATCCACAATCTCAGACTGCACGACGGTATATACTTCGTCGATTGCCGACGCGACCGAGGTCGACACCGTTATAACGATGACCGGTTCTGTCTCAATCTCTTTCGCGGTTACGTCCTTGGCGACGGCAACCGTATTCACCGCAACGGTGAGCGCGCCTAGGCCGTTTGCTACCGTCGGCAATGTCAGTTTGTTCTTCATGTGTTCGATTTAGTGAGAGTCTTCGCGCATTTCAAGGATCCTTGCGGCGGAAGCTTGAAATCGTCCGGCACCGTCCACACTTAAGGGGGAAGGAGCCGGGCCGCTAGAGGCGGTGCGTGTCTCCAACGATATAGCCGCAGCCGACCGGGAGCGACAGGCAACAGTCCCGGGAAGCTGGCCTCGCGTGTGAAGGCGGCTACCGTAAGGGTCCCTCACCGACAGAATGGAGGGCCATGTCATGGTGACATGCTTCATTCTGGAAGCCAGTAGGCCGGACGGTTCCGAATATCGTTTCGTGTTGGTCTTTGGAGGCTCCGCCTTCCGCTGGCTTTCCGGAATATTCGGTTTCTAAGGTCTAGAAGAGCCGCTCCCGAAAGGGGGCGGCTTTTCCGATTCTTTGGTTTGGTTGATGTGATAAGAGCAACCAGACATGCCCGCCGCCAGGCGCTTCTCCCTAGAGGGAGTAAGGCGAGTACAGGGTGAAACTTGACAATAATAGATATTTTATCTATTATATCCATAATAGATAAGGAGTGAGGTCATGGCAGAAACAGAAACTGTGACATCGACTCAGTTCCAGCAGGCTGTAGGCAACTACATAGAGCAGGCAGCGAAGGAGCCGGTTGTTATCACAAAGCACAATCGGCCAGCGCGCGTGTTGATGGATTTTGAGGAGTATGAGCGCCTCAAGAGCTACGATACACGGAAATCGCTTTATCCACATGAGCTGAGCGATGATCTAGCCGAGCAACTCAAAACGGCGCAGTTCGATCCGAGCTTGGACGATCTTGACCACTTGATGGAATAACGTGGACGCGTTCGAGCCGAAGAACGGCCTGGTCGTTCGGTACGATTTTCTTTGGAAGCGAGAAGAGGCGAGGGGACAAGAGCACGGTGCCAAGGATCGGCCCTGTGCGATCGTCCTCACGTCCAAGCCGTTGGAAGATGGAAGCCGTCAGGTTGTCGTTTGCCCGATAACGCATTCTCCGCCGGCGGAGCCGAGCTCTGCGATCGAAATTCCGGCCAAAGTGTCAGCACACCTGAAACTAGATGGGCAGCGTTCTTGGATCAGAACCCATGAGGTAAACGTCTTTACCTGGGAGAAAGGCCGCGTCCCTTTTGGTGTGACCCCAGCCAATAGGGAAAGTTGGGCGTTTGGGAACGTGCCTCGGGGGCTCTATGATCAGATGCGGGGTCAGGTTCTCAAGAACCGTGAAGATTATTCCCTGAAACTCACACAGCGGGACACGGATTATGCGGATCGCCGGGCCGAACAAATGGAGCGCTGAGGTGGTCCTGGAAAACCGGACAGAGGTCTAAGGTGTATTCTACTGGTTACAGCCCGCCTTGCCGCAGACCTCGTGTGCCGGTTACCAGCTATCTGTACTGGATGTTCGTGGTGTTGGGTTCCATGTTCGGGTTTGAGGTCAGAGACCGAGCCTTTTCTCGACGTTCGGCCGGTATGCCGGGGTAAGTTCCGGCCGCGGCGGCCGTTCCGTCATTTCGGGTTGAGCCGGGAAGATGATCTTCTTCTGCCGTTCGGCCTGACGCCGGGCACGCTCCGCTTCATGATCCGCCCGCTGTTGAGCCGCACGCTCTTCCGTAGCAGCGGCGTTGGCCGCTATATCGGCCTTCACCTTATCGTCGCGGCGTTGCGCCAAAATCTTTTCCCGGGCCGGCTTGAACCAGGCTTTGAATGACTCGTCATCGAGACCGTCTCCGGCATTGGACTTGCCGGTGCTCGTGACCGCGGCGTCGACATAGGCCTGCCAGACCTCGTCATCGTCAAAATTGACGAAAGCCTGTTCGGTCTCCTTACCGTATAGACGCGCTTTGAAGCTTCGGGAGTTGATATGCATCCGGACATCGTCCTTGTGACGGCTCAACGCTACCAGACTGTTTCCGGAATCCATTCCCCCGGCCGAGGCCAGAACAGAAACGGTCCCTTGGACAGTCATCCCCTGGCTCGATGCGATCGTCATTGCGCCGGCCGACTGAAGCATCGGGACGACGGGCGGGATCACACCGGTTTCCGGATCCGGATCCCGCTTGCCGATGAGCTGCCTCCATTCGACGGTCGCCAGGATCTGGTCCCTAGTCTTCGGGTCGTGACCAAGATCCAAAGTCAGTCGTGGCTCACTCTCCACAGGCCCGGGGGAGATCGAGTAGACCTTGGCGATTTCCGAGCGCCGCACGGTGATTTCCTGTCCGTCATGGCTCGTGAACGTCAGGCGTTCCCCGAAGAGGATGCTTTCGCCGGCCGCCAGGTTGATTATGCGGGTTTTTTCCTTGTCATCCTCACCGGCGCCCACCTGTTCCGCACGCGTAACGACCTCGACTTGATGGTCGGGTCCGGTGATCAGGCCGAGTCCGCGACGGACCTCCCGCAATTGGACATTGAGGTTCACAACATCTTCGTTTCGAACGGCGAGGGCAATATGATCGCGGCCGGCGCTCAGTGCCTTGATGGCATCGTCGCGGATCGCGCCGATCGCATCGATCCCGTCCGCATGAAACTCGACGCAACCCTTTTCGCGATAAGTGTGGAGTGCATCCTCGAACCGGGTCTTGGACGGCTCGAGGCCGAAAGCAGCGGCCACTTCATGAACACGCATGCCGAGGATTTCATTGGCACGCCCCACGAATTCATTCGACGCGGTCGCAAGGAAGAGACGCTTGTCCTGCTCGACCAGTTTGAAGCCGTTGCGGGTGAGGGCGCCCACACCGTCATTGTCGACACCGAAGGCTTTCCAGAGGGCTGCCGCCTTGCTGGCATCGGCTATCTTCACAGCCGTCTTGCGATCGTCGCTGAGGCGCTCATCCTTCTTCAAAGTGATTGGCGATTTGTCGTCGACCTTGCGCCATGCGGTATCCGGAGACTTCAACGAGTCCTCGGCCGACATGGCTTCGACGGCGTGCCGTTGCCATTCTTTCGACTGGCGCCAAACCTTGTTGATGCGGTCGCAGAGTTCCGGATGGCGTCGGACCATTGCCTGCAAAGGAGCGCCGGCCTGGACAGCAGAGAGCTGCTTGCTGTCACCCATGAGAATGACCTTGGCGCCGGCCTTGTCGGCTTCGCGCAGCAGCAGCGCCATGGTTTCCGTATCTGCCATTCCAGCCTCGTCGAGGACGATGCAGGTGTTGCCGTCGATCTTGATCGGGTGTTTCACCTTCTGACCAAGCGCCTGACGCTTCAATTGATGCACGAGCTTTTGAACAGCATGCGCCTCGGACAGGCCGGCGCTTTCCTTCAATTCGCCGGCGGCCTTCCAGGAAGGCGCAAATCCGAGGACCCGATATTGGGATCGCGTATAGACATCGATGATCGCCCCGGCCGCGGTTGATTTCCCGGCGCCCGCAGAGCCTTCGATGATCGAGATCGTATCGTCGGAGCAGGCCGTGAAAATCGATTTCCACTGTTCGCCGTCTTCTTCGATCTTCCGGCCGGTCTGCTGTTCGAACCGGGCGATCGCCTGACGGACCTGCTGGTCCATATTTGCGATAAATTCCCGCCGGTTGCCGGCGAGGCTCGCGATCGCATGGATTTCCTTCTCGAGCGCGATCTGGAACCGCGTGGCATAGGTGGTGCGACCGGAGGGGGAGGTCGACAGCTTGACCGCCATTTCCCGCAGCGCCCTCTGATGGAGGGCGTGGATCTCGTCGCCGCTACGCTGCTTGCGGCAAGCCTTCGCGACTTCCTCTCCGAGCTCGCGGCTCTCCCAGGTCGCGGTCTGCTCTGAGACCTTCTCGATCGCATCGGCGATGATTTCTTCGTCACTCAGGCGTCGCATCGGTTTCAGCGATTTGATGTAGGCAAGGCGTTCGGCCATGTCGACGCCGTGTTTCGCCGCATCGGCCGCCCACTTCTTGAAGCAGGCTTCTCCGACAAAATCCGTGTCCTTCGGGGCGCGGGTCTCGAGGATGATCACCTGACGCTCGTCGGCCGTAAGATCCTTCCACACGAGACCACGCTTGGCCGCCTCGGCTTTCGCCTGGATGTAGCGTTTCGACCACTCTGTAATGAGGGATTTCGGGATCCCGCCAACGGTCACCCGGCCAGTCTCGGGGTCCTCCTGCATGATCCCCTCAAAGCCGGGGATCCGGGAGAGCTTGTAGCCGACCCGCTCCTGGAAGAGAGCCGCCAGTATGTACTTGTGCCGCTCGAGGATGCCCGGGTCGATCGCATATCGGGATAGGGTGCCGTCCTCATTCCTGTGCAGCCCGACATTTGCGATGACGCAGTGGAAATGACGTTGCGGATCTCCCTCGCGGCTCGTGGAGTGCGCGGCGATCGCGGCGACGATTTCATCGGCAGGCTTCTTGAAACGCTTCCCGTCGACCTGGATGTCGGATACCGCCGCGCCAATCCGCGTGATGTCGGCCAGGGTTTCGTTCACGGCCTCAATGAGGGCGTCGTTCATCGCCTTTTTTTCCGCTTCGGTACCTTGTTGTTCGATGAAGGTGGCGAAGCTCGAGGTCTGTTTGTCGACGGTAAGCTGGAAGTCGACCCCGCCGATGACATCCTTGCCGCCGACTTCTTCCTTCCCGGAATTGCGGCGCATGGCGCGCCAGGCCATGGCGGGGCAGGGGGCGTCTTTCAGTTTTCCTTGCGGATCGTCCCCAAAAAGGTCGGCCATCCTGCCGCGGACATTCGGCCGCGGCAGATCGACATCCGGGTTGCGCTTGAGCGTCTTGGCCCAGCGCTCTTGGCCTTCCTCATAAAGGTAATCAGGGAGGTATCCGGTCAGCAGGTCACGGAACTGACCGTGGGCGAGACGGTCGCCGGTACGAACGAACGTGTCGCTCGTACCGAACCACCGCAACCCATCCAGATCCGGGGTGGTGTAGTAGTTGTCCCGGTCGTGGCCGGCGCCAAGGTAATATTCCGTGGAGCGGACCGAAGCCTTCAGGCGATGCAATGTTGCGACCATGAGCTTGGCTCCTTACTGAATTCTGTACTGGGGTTTGTCGGCGATCGCCTGCTCGACGGCTGCAACGAATTCCTCAAGCGCTGCGCCTTTCTGGAGGGAGGCCAGAGCAGCGTCGATCCGGTCCCCTGTTTCAGCCGCCAAATTCTCGAAGGCGCCTTGAGCGATTGCTCTGGCGAGGGCGCCGGCAATTCTTGAGATATCATTCACCGTGCGGTTTTCACGTCCATCCTTGGCGGTTATGTGACGCTCGATCAGTGAGACTGTCGTCGCAATTTGGTTGGCAGGGATCGCACTGTTTTTCTCATCCACCAACGCCATGGCGGAGATCATGGTGGTGACGGAGATGCGGCCTGCCCGGTCACGGCCAAGGACAGAATTTACCTTCTGAAAGAGCGAAGCGCTCTTCGAACCGCCTGTCTGAAACGCCTTTTCGAGATCAATCTGATTGCCGGCTTTAATAGCCTTAAGCTGTGCCTTCAGAGTTTGCGAGACACGCGCGGCAACTACCGATTCAATACTTTCAGAAACGGATGCTTTCGGCTCGTCGACGTGCGGCTCTTCCGTTGCGGAAGTCGTTTTGGGACCGTGGCCGCCCTGGCTTGTCTCTGAAATGAAATCCGTGATCCCTTCGATGATTTCGTCGCGGATTTGCCTGAGGTCGGCGGCGTTTTCTGATTCGAAATCGCTAAAGTCTTTCACGCTCAATTTGGTGTTCAATGCGAGGCGCAGATCCTTAATTGATTCACGAAGACCTTCTGTTTCGCGCTCAACAGCGACAGCAATCGCGGTGCTGAGTGTGGTCTCCAACTCGCCCGGCAAGGCGTTCACGCGGCCGCGTAATCCAACAAGGTGTTCGTCTCGAACGTCAGCAAGAATCTCGGTGATATTGTCCAGGCCAGACATCGATCCGGCTGGAAGTATCGGAGTAGGGGCCTCGACCATCCGCCGGTCCAAGGACGCCGATGCGGCCAGGTCCTTCTGGCTCAGCAGATCGGAGAGGACCCAGGAAAAGGAGCGGTTGGATCGTGATGCGATCCGGGTAATACGTTCGAACTGGTCGATCGGGAGATTGATCGTTTTGCTTTGAGTTTTTTCACCGCGGGGGCGACGCATGGTCTTTACTTTGGTAGTCATTCTGAAACACTCTCTATGTGATTTGTTGATCTCCCAATTCTACAACGCGTATGTGAAAGTAACTAATTTCGTAACCATTCCTAAAAAATCGCAGAATACCGGGACGGAGTTTCGTTTCTCCCCCTCATAAGGACCGGAACGGCCCTGCTGTGTGTGCCGGTTTTTCGCGACGATCGTTTACGATCGTTTTTTCTGGTCGGTTGGAACATTCACTATGTCTCTACGGTTCGAGAGATGGATGACCTTTGAAGTTTCTCGATCTGAGAGATCGTTCCAGGTGAATTCACGTGGAACGAGTCCGAGCCTGTGGTGCGAAGCAGCCCCTCTTCAGTCGGTGAGTCCGTGACTTTTTGGATGCTGCTGTGTCGGAAGCAAGACATGGGCTGGTCGGGTTCGCACCGAACCAGGCCACTACGAAAGTATGGGCAGCGACTGGTGGCTGCTGGCTTCGTGACTGTCTTCAGTGGGAGATGCCGAACACACCACTACCGCGACTAATGGGTTAACTAGCAAAATTTCGCTAGTTAGCGATGAGAGCTTGAGCGGCCCAAATTCACCAACGCAAAATCTGTAGAGACGTCACACGACCTGCGAACAGCCGGCGTGTGATGACGGGTTTCAGATCTCGACTGTCAGAAGGTTGCTTTGACAGGACAGGCTTGGTCGATGACCGGTTCGACGGCGTTCGACCAGATCAATCGCCTAGTCCAGCCGGACCTCCGTCACCCCGATCGCGATGAGCGCCTGAATGAAGAAGACGGCCGAGAAGGTTCCTCGGCTGATCTTGTTGTTTATGTTCTCCGGCTTTTCCTCGACCCCCATTTTCTCAAGCCGTTCGGCCAAGTCCCGGTAGGTCAGATTCCGGCGCTTCAACTCGGATTTCAGGATTCCTTTGACCTTGTCCGGCCACTGGCTGTTTTCCATGGGTATCTCCATCTGCGCAATAAACGCCATCATCTATGATGTTTTCACCATTGACAATACGCTTAAGAAATACTATATACGATGTATTCGCCATCACTGAGAGTGTTTCAATGTTTTATGCCCCACGAAACAGCCTGCCTTTCGCGGTAGAAATCGACGAGCTTCCGTGTGCCGCTGCGATCCATCAGAACCCGGACCGACTCCTTCGCGTCGCTCTTGCAAGTACACTGGCCGGCGGTCGTCGGGGCCGGTTGGATTGTGCCCTACCCGCAAAGGGTATCCGGGACGGTGAGATTGTCGTCGAGGATGTCGTGGCGGGATACCGCCCGCCGGTCTCTGCCAGCCATCTGGATGAGCTCGTCAATGAGCCTGTCTGGGGGCAGGAGAGTGATGAACACCGTCGGCTCAAACTGCATGCACGTCTGTTGGCGCTTGCGATTGATCCCTCATTGGAACTCGAGCCGGAAGCCCTTCTTGGACAGGAGCCGGGCGCGAAACGCGTGGATCTTCTGGCGGTTTCCGGAACCGGTGCTTTGTCAGCCTACGAATGCGGCAGCGTCGACGGCCGTAAGATCTGCAGGCTCTTTCATGACGGTGTCGCGCGGATAATCGTTCTGCCTTTTGCCGGGCTCAAAGACCCCCTCTTCATGCGGGGGTGGTGTTTCAGTCTGGCAGGCACTTCGCCTCTGCCAAGCCTGACCCCTGAAACCCTTCGGTCTGCTTGGGCGTATCTGCTCCATGCAGACAACAGACCTTCTTCCCCTGATTTTTGAACCTGGAGATAGCTTGATGATTTGTTCCAACAAACGTCCTGTAACCGTGTCGGACCTGATGAAACTTGGACAGAGCCGCGGCTGGCCCCTTTGTGAATTAGCCTATTGGATCGGCCTCAGGCCCAAGGACTGCACCAGCTATGAGCAGGAGCACAGGCTGAACCGGGGCATGCTCGTGCATCATGACGTTGCTCTCGTCGTCAGATGGCTTGATCGTTATCCCTTCGCGGCGATGCCGCAATCGGTCCCAATGCCTGGCGACTTTCTGAAGCGGCTGCGCCAGACGCTCGAGGGGGAACGGCTCAAGTGTGGCTGGTTCGCTACGGCCTTGGGACGCCATGACAGCATCGGATCAAAATGGTGGAAGGGAAAAGCCGCGGCCCACCCAACGGTCCGCCGTGCCATTGCCCTGATCGACGATCCGGACCCGGATACCCTGCGCGCCAATTGGAGAAGATGGTGCACGCATGCGGTTCTGGAGGCCCGGCTTCGGGGGACGCCGGATTTGGTAGCGTCTCAACAATGGGAGGCAGACCGGCTGCCGCGGGAAATCCCGGCATTCGATAGCCAGCTCGCGTAGCGGCTTAGAAACTCCCAAACCAATACCCAACTCACCGGCGGACGGCCGAAGCGGATGCTTTCGCCGAACCGGTGAGGAATCCCCAGATCAAGAAAGGGTCCTCGACCATGAACGATTTTGCAGATGACGCTGTCGAGATTGACGATGCCGGCGAGGTGTCTGAGGACGGCTACGCGTACCCCTTCGGAGACGAAGATAGCACGATCCCCTTGGAGAGTAGTGATCCTCTTGGCGATCCGGAGGAAGACGAGCCGTTCCAACGTAAACTGATGCGTTTCAAGCTGCGCATTCTCCGAAAACTGTTGTCCCATTCTGCGCGAGACACCCCCCTGCAGGAGATCGTCTCGGCAAAGGGCGCCTGCGTCCTTATCGTTCTGCCAAGGGAATGGACGGGAGACTACGACGCCGGCATCAACTGGCTCATGCACCCAGATCGCACTGGGCAGGACCTGGCTAAGATCTCGTCCAATGCACGCTACTATTCGACGCCCAGGCTGATCAGTGACGATCAGGAAATCCTCGACCACATTGCGGCAATCATCGACATGGCTTCCGCGCGCGGGTTGGTGGCGTTCAAGATCCACAAAGGAACGATGGACGAGGTCCCGGCCTATCTGAAGGCGATCTTTCGCTATCATCTCGAGATCGAGCCCTTCAGCCCGGAAACCCTGGAAGGCGTCATCGGCGATCTGACCGTGTCTGAAAAGCCGTCAGGCTTGCAATGGCCGGACCTCAAATTCGTGACGCCGGACCATATTGCGATGGCCGTGGCGACGGCAGTGGATCCTTGGAAGATTGGAGAAATTCTCAAGACAGCCGGAGACTCCGGTGAAAAACGGTGCCGCGATCTGGAATTGGACCGGTTGGGAGGAAGACGTCGCTCTACGTCCACTGTGCCGAAACCGATCCATCCGACCCTGCGGCTCGATACTCTGCACGGCATGGGCGAAGCGCGGGATTGGGCGGAAGATCTGATCGAGGATATCATTGCATACAAGGCAGGAGAACTTCCCTGGTCCAGTGTCGACCGTGGGGCTCTGATCCATGGTCAGCCGGGTGTGGGCAAGACCGTCTTTGCACAGGCGCTCGCCGGCAGCGCCGGTCTGCCCTTGGTCCTCGGGTCGGTGATGCGGTGGCAGTCGGCCGGGACGGGACATCTCGGCGATTGCTTGCAAGCCATGCGGGCTTGTTTCCAGCAGGCGATCGAGCATGCGCCAAGCATTCTCTTCATCGATGAGATCGACAGCTTCGTGTCCAGGGACAGCTTGGACGGAAACAACCACGAATACTGGCTTCAGGTCACGAACGCGCTGCTCGAGCTCCTGGACGGTGTCGAGGGAAGGGAAGGCGTTGTGGTCGTCGGTGCCTGTAACAGTCCGGAAAAGGTTGATCCCGCGGTTATTCGCTCCGGCCGCCTCGACAGGTCGATCGAAATCCCGCTGCCGGATACGGACGCTCTGAATTGGATCCTGCGCTATCACCTTGGCACCGAACTGAACGACAACGACCTGACTCCGATTGCGCGCATGTCGCAGGGTGCGACCGGGGCGGACGTTGAGCGTTGGGTGAGGGGAGCCCGGCGCCGCGCTCGGAAGGAGAAACGCTCAATGTCGTTAGAAGACCTGCGGGCGGAAACCGGTTCGGTCCTGCCGGACTATATTCTCAAGAACCGTGAAATCACCGCCGTCCACGAAATCGGGCACGCCATTCTCTACGAATTGGCCTGGCCGGGGATCGTGGAAGAAGTTCGCTTGCTGGATCGGCCCGTTGACGGTGCTTGGGGGTGGACCAAGCTCCGGACTGCGGCGCCGATGTCGTCCAAGCAGGACGTTCAAAAACATCTTGTCTGTTTGCTCGGTGGGCGAGCTGCGGAGTTGATTACCTTTGGTGAAGTCATGGCGGGGGCGGCCTCCGGAAAAGAAAGCGACATTGGCCGTGCTTCTATGCTTGCGGCAATTGCAGCGATCGAGTTTGACGAGACTCACCAGCATTTGCATCTCGCCTATGTACAGCCCGAGATGATCGGCATTCATCTGTCCAGGGACAGGGACCTTAGGGAGAAGGTTCAGGAGAAACTCGCTATGGCTCTTCAAAAGGCCAAGCAATCTCTCCAGGCCAATCGTTCTTCGCTACAGATTCTATCGGAGCAGCTCAAGGAAACAGGCCGTGTCGTCGAGCGTGAACTTGCTTGCGGTGCGGCTACAGGCTGGTTGGGGTGTGAACAGGCACCGCTAAATGACCCCCTATCGGCAGGGGGTTATTAACTATAGTTACTTGATTTCGTTAACTTGCATTCGCCCCCAAGGGGTCAATTCAACGCCGATAGGGGGGCACGTGCCGATGCCGATTCACAGTATAAGATACGTGATTGTCTTGGACCGGAACGGAGAAACTTCTGGGCTCAGGCCACAGACGTTTCCGTCTAATTCTGGGGACAGCCCGGAGTGTTGATTTTCAACCGATTGATAGGCTGAGACTCCGAACGGAAGCCAATGAATTGGTAAAAATACAGAGTTACAGCGTAATCGCGACTTTGAGGACACCGTCCCGCTGGTTGGCGAAGAGTTCGTAGGCCTCCTCAATCTGTTCGAGCGAGAACCGGTGGGTCACCAGCGGCGTGAGATCAATGCGATCCGAGGCGATGACATTCATCAACCGGCGCATCCGCTCTTTACCCCCTGGGCATAGGGATGTGACAATCTTGTGATCTCCCAACCCCGCATGAAAAGCAGCAAGCGGGATCGTCAGATCATCAGCATATACACCAAGGCTCGAGAGGGTTCCGCCTGGCTTGAGAACCTTGAGGCAGCACTCAAATGTCGATTGTAACCCAAGCGCCTCAATCGCCACATCGACGCCGCGGCCATTCGTGACCCGCATGATTTCCTCGACCGGATCGGTCATATGGAAATCGATCACTATGTCCGCACCTACGCGCCTCGCCATCTCGATACGCTCCGGCACGGTCTCTACGGCAATGATCGTCGTGGCGCCGCGAAGCTTGGCGCCGGCGGTAGCGCAGAGTCCGATCGGTCCTTGGGCAAAAACCGCCACGGTGTCGCCGATCTTGATGTTTCCTGACTCGGCCCCGGCGAAGCCGGTCGACATAATGTCCGGGCACATAAGCACCTGCTCGTCGGTCAGTCCGTCCGGCACCGGCGCAAGATTCGCCATGGCGTCCGGCACCAGAAGATATTCCGCCTGAGCGCCGTCGATGGTATTGCCGAAGCGCCAGCCGCCCATGGGTTTCAGGCCATGGGCGGAACCTTGCCCGTCCTGGGCACACAGACCATCGAGACACGCGTTGGAGTAGCCGCTGGGACAGATAGCACCGGCGATCACCCGTTGCCCCTCGATATATCCCCGGACATTTGCACCAAGCTTCTCAATCACGCCGACGGGCTCATGCCCAACCGTGAGGCCTTTGGCTACGGGGTATTCGCCCTTAAGGATGTGGACGTCGGTACCGCAGATGGTCGTGGTTGTAAGCCGGATCAGCGCATCGTTTGAACCGACATCGGGCATGGGCTTGTCGTCCAGGACGATGCGCCCTGGCTCGACGAAGACGGCTGCTTTCATCATTTTGACCATAGTCTTCGGACGCTCCGTTGGCGTGAATTCAACTCATTTATTTGCATACTATCTGAACCGCAGTAAGCGTCTTTGATTTAAGTCAATGACCTCATTGCTGCGTTCAGTAATGCTAGATAGCGCTTTTCAGAACTGAGCGGGATTCAACCATGCTGAGCCAACCATTCATGACCACTCATGAGATCGCGGAGCTTCTGAAAGTGAGCGAGGCGACGGTCCGCACCTGGATTCATGAGGGTGAACTGCGGGCAATCAGGGTCGGACGCGAATTTCGCGTGGCCGCCAAGGATATGGAGGCCTTCATCTATGCGCACGCGACACACTCGACGAACTCGGAACCAGAAAACGACGCGACCTGACAGTTTCTGGACTTGGGGAAGCAGGCGAGTTCGAGACGACTCTGGGAGCACTAAGGGCTAAAGTTATGGCGGTTCTTCGGAAAAACGACGCGCCCGAGAACAGACCGATCGGGCACGACGACGAACGGCCGTGGCACGCCCTTTCAGTCAGTGAAGCCATGACGGCTCAAGAATGCGACCCGAGTGGACTGGTCGATGCTGAGGCGCGCGAGCGGTTGGCGAAACATGGGCCCAATCGGCTGCCGGCGCCTAAGGGGCGCAGTGCGCTCTTCCGGTTTTTGTCCCATTTCAACAATCTTCTGATCTATGTCCTCTTGGGCGCGGCGGCACTGACCGCCGCTCTCGGCCATTGGATCGACACGAAGGTCATCCTGGCCGTCGCAATCGTGAACGCCACCATCGGCTTCGTGCAGGAAGGTAAGGCGGAGAAGGCGCTTCAAGCGATCCGGCAGATGCTGTCGCCTCGTGCAACGGTTCTCCGCAACGGCCTGCGGAGGACAATGCCGGCCGAAGATCTCGTACCCGGCGATCTCGTCATCTTGGAGCCGGGAGATAAGGTGCCTGCGGATATCCGCCTCACGCGCACCAAGGGGCTGAGGCTTCAGGAGGCCGCGCTGACCGGCGAGTCGGTCCCCGTCGACAAGTCGGTCGATCCCGTCCCCACCGGTGCTTCGCTAGGAGATCGTTCCTCGATGGCCTATGCCGGCACGCTGGTGGCGTCCGGACAAGGAGCAGGCATCGTTGTTGAGACCGGGGTCCACACCGAAATCGGCCGTATCAGCGGCATGCTGACGGAGGTCCAGCAGCTCTCGACACCGCTACTGCGCCAGATGAACGTTTTCGCCCGCTATCTGACGGTCGCGATCCTTGTACTCGCAAGTTTTGTCTTCGCCTTCGGTATAATGCTCCGCGGCTTCGCGCCCGTAGAGATGTTCATGATGGTCGTTGGTCTTGCCGTGGCCGCGATACCCGAAGGATTGCCTGCAATCCTAACGGTCACATTAGCCATTGGCGTACAGCGCATGGCGTCACGCAACGCTATCATCCGCCGTCTGCCAGCGGTTGAGACGCTCGGCTCGGTGTCCATCATCTGCTCTGACAAGACCGGGACACTGACACGAAATGAGATGACAGTGCGCACGATTGCCACGGCTTCTAACACCTTTGATGTCAGCGGCGTCGGCTACGAGCCCCGGGGGGGATTCAGCCTAGGAGGCCGAGAAATCCTGCCGGACCATCGCCCCCTGCTCTCGGAGGTTACCCGGGCCGCGATTTTGTGCAACGACTCCGCCTTGCAAGATACCAATGGTGGTTGGACCGTTCAGGGCGATCCCATGGAGGGCGCACTGCTGGTTGTCGGTCTCAAGGCTGGCCTCGATCTGGCTTTTGAATCCAAGTCGTTTCCGCGCACCGACGTTATTCCCTTCGAAGCCGAGCACCGCTTCATGGCGACGCTGCACCACAGTCATACGAGCAAGGGTTTCATCTATCTAAAGGGAGCTCCGGAACGGGTTATCGAAATGTGTGCCCATCAACGAGGCGTCGACGGCGATGAGCCCATTGATTCAAACTATTGGCACGATCGCATTGAGCATATGGCCTCACAAGGGCAACGGGTCTTGGCCGTGGCCTTCAAGGCCACCGCCAATCAACACCGGGAGATTAAGTTCGGGGACGTGGAACGCGATTTGACGCTGCTTGGTCTTCTAGGTTTGATTGACCCTCCAAGAGAAGAGGCGATTGAAGCCGTTGCCGAATGCCAAGCCGCCGGTATCGGTGTGAAAATGATCACGGGCGACCATGGCGGCACTGCCCGGGCGATTGCCGAGCAACTTGGCCTCGCCAATTATGATGATGTCCTGACCGGCGTGGATATCGATACCCTTGACGACGATACCCTGATCAGTCGTGCTTCCGAAGTGAACGTCTTTGCTCGGACGAGTCCCGAACACAAGCTCCGCCTAGTCCGAGCCCTGCAGGCGGCGGGCCATGTCGTCGCGATGACCGGTGATGGCGTGAACGATGCGCCGGCGCTCAAGCGCGCGGACGTCGGAGTTGCCATGGGCGGCAACGGAACCGAGGCAGCCAAGGAAGCTGCCGAGATGGTGCTTGCAGATGACAATTTCGCTTCCATTGCCGCCGCCGTGAGAGAGGGGCGAACGGTCTACGATAATCTGAAAAAGGCGATCGTCTTTCTTCTTCCGGTCAACGGTGGAGAATCTTTCGCCATCATCACGGCTATTGTTCTAGGCTACACACTGCCCATCACGCCCTTGCAGATTCTTTGGGTCAACATGGTGAGCTCGGTAGGTCTGGCAATCGCCCTGGCCTTCGAGCCGACCGAAACGGATGTGATGAAGCGCCCGCCGCGGCCTTCCGGAGTGCCGATGCTGTCGGCATTCCTCGTGTGGCGCATCGTTTTCGTTTCCGCACTCTTTGTATCCGGTATCTTCGGCATTTTCGTGTGGACGCGCACACATGGCTCTAGCCTGGAAGAAGCGCGAACCTACGCCGTCAATACGCTCGTCGTCATGGAGGTATTCTACCTATTCAGCGTGCGATACCTGCGGGCACCGTCACTGACCTTGAAAGGTATCATGGGCACGCGCGCGGTTTTAATCGCGGTGGTGGTCGTGGCCTCGTTGCAGCTCGTTTTCACCTATGCACCATTCATGGAAACCTTCTTCGATACACGGCCGGTCGACTTCATTCATGGGGTGGAGATCATCGGCATAGGGATCGTCCTGTTCATCGTTCTTGAGATCGAGAAGTGGTTGCGGATCCGGGTTGCCGGCCGGCGCAATAACGCCGAAGGAAACGGGCCGGCCCCTAGCGGGAAAGGGGCGCCGGCAAGCTGGCGAGGCCGCTGATGTTGGAAGTGGTTTCCAGCTCGGTCTTCTACGAGATTGCAGCACTGTTGGTGCTGGCGGCGGGGGTTGGCCTTGTCGGGGTGCTGCTGCGCCAGCCGCTGATCGTGAGTTTCATCGCCGTCGGCATCCTGGCCGGGCCGTCCGTCCTGGGGCTCGCCCGATCAGACGAGCATATCAACCTACTCGCCGAGCTCGGTATTGCAGTCCTCCTGTTCCTCGTTGGCCTCAAGTTAGACATCAAGCTCGTCCGCACGCTCGGGCCGGTCGCACTGATGACCGGCCTCGGCCAGGTGGCGTTCACTTCTATCATCGGCTTCGGCATCGGATTAGCCCTTGGTTTCGATACGACCACCAGCCTGTACGTTGCCGTGGCGCTGACCTTCTCCAGCACGATCATCATCGTCAAGTTGCTCTCCGACAAACGTGAGATCGACTCATTGCACGGCCGCATCGCGCTAGGCTTCCTGATCGTCCAGGATCTTGTAGTCGTGTTGGCAATGATCGTACTTTCAGCTGTCGGGGTGGGAGCCAAGGGGGGCGCGGCGGCAAGCGATGTCGCGCTGATCTTCGGCTCCGGCATAGCAATGCTGGTATTTGTAGGGTTCTTCATCCGCTACCTCGCGGAGCCGCTGGTCGAACGTCTCGCACGTGCGCCGGAACTCCTCGTCTGCTTTGCAATAGGCTGGGCTGCACTTTTTGCCGCCGTCGGCGATTTGCTAGGTTTCAGCATGGAACTCGGCGGCCTCTTGTCCGGCGTATCGCTCGCATCGACGCGATTGCGGGAGGCCATGGCCGCACGACTTGCACCGCTGAGAGACTTTCTGCTTCTGTTCTTCTTTATCGCACTTGGTGCCCGCCTCGACCTCTCGCTTGTTGGCGAACAGGTGCCTGATGCCGCGATATTTTCATTGTTCGTCCTGATCGGGAACCCGCTCATCGTGCTCGCGATCATGGGGGCGATGGGATATCGCAAGCGCACCGGTTTTCTCGCCGGACTCACGGTCGCGCAGATCAGTGAATTCTCGCTTATCTTCATGGCCATGGGAGTTTCGCTAGGCCATGTGGGGCTGGAAGCACTCGGCTTGGTGACCCTTGTAGGTCTCATCACCATCTCGCTGTCGACCTACATGATCACCTACTCGCACCAGCTCTATGCCTGGCTTGAAACCTTGCTGGTTCCGTTCGAGCGCGAGGGAACTCCCCGCGAAGCCGATGAGCAGGAGAATCTCACCGTTGCCCGCTATGATGTGCTGCTGTTCGGACTTGGGCGGTTCGGCGGCGCGATCGCACTGCGCCTCAGGGCTCGGGGCCTTCGCGTTTTGGGCATTGATTTCAATCCCGCAGCAGTGCGGCGCTGGCGTGAAGAGGGTTTTGAGGTGCTCTATGGCGATGCAACGGATCCTGAGTTTATCGCGAGCCTGCCTTTCGCCGATGTCACCTGGGCCGTATCGGCCGTACCGGAGCACGAGACCGGGGTAACGCGGGACGATTCGAGAGTCGCGCTGATCCACGCTCTGCGGGACCACGATTTTGCAGGTAAAATCGCAGTCACGTCGCACCGGGAAGAGGACCGGGACAGACTGCACACCCACGGTGCTAATCTCATTTTCCAACCGTTTCAGGACGCTGCGGATCAAGCCGCAGATCTCCTCGCTGGACAACGACATCCGCCACGGTTCGAAGTGATAGAGCCGGAGGATCAGAAGGATTTGGCAACTTGACTCACAGAACCCTTCGGGAGCGCGGCGCAAAGGCACTTCACCTGCTCATTGCGTATAATCCAATGGCGGCTGGCGGCTCGCTTCATCCCCAGAAACGCTCGTTGATCCACATACCGACGGACAAGGGCCGGTATTTATGGTGGGTGGGAAGACGGATTTCGATCGTTCTGCATACTCTCTTCGATAACCTCGATTTCAAAGGCGGGCTCGTCGAAGCGGAGAAGACCGACTATGCACAGAAGACTGAGGATCTAAATTTACTTGAACCTAACGAAACAAGCCAAACCAGAGGTCTAGAGTTACTTCTTGGTGACCATGCAAAACTATCTTCCAATATTTTCGGTATGGAATTGTCGTGAGACTGAGTTTCCAGGAGGCTTCTCTCAGCCTCTTTTTCTAGAATATCGATTTTCTTGAACTCTACGAAGGGAGGATCATGTATCTGTACAGGCAATATCTGACTATGGTCCTCCCATCGAATATCGTACCAACTGTTCACGGGAACTGCTAGGAGGCTTGGCGTAATGAAGAGGATCATGGTCGCGACAGACCTCTCAGAGCGTTCTGATCGCGCTTTGAGACGAGCAACATTGCTGTGCAAGCAGTTCGATACCGAACTGATGCTTATCCATGTTGTCGATGACGACCAACCTAGGCGTATCGTCGAGGCCGAGAGTCGCGAGGCTAAGGCAATTCTTCGACAGACGGCTGAAACGCTTCGAGATGTCGATGGTGTAAAGTGCGAGACGCAGGTCATTCATGCCACGCCTTTTGCCGGAATAGTAAAGGCTGTTGAGGACGCTACACCCGATCTTTTGGTTATTGGCCATCACCGCAAGCAGGTGCTCCGTGACGTTTTCATAGGCACTACAGCGGAGCGGACAATACGGTCCGTAAGTTGTCCGGTTCTCATGGTGAACGCTTCTCCTGCTGGAAAGTACAGGCGTGTTCTCCTCACAACAGACCTTTCTGGCGCCTCTCGGGATGCTCTAAAGCGGGTCCCTGAAATCGGATTGAGCCGCGAAACGCGGAACACTTTGCTCTATGTTTTTGATGCGCCGGCACTGCGACTAGCATTCAACCAGTCGATGCCGAAGGATGAGCGAGAACATTATGTTGCTGACGAACAGCTCAACGCACAGGAGGATCTTGATCGATTTCTGTCTTCTTTAGACTTGGGCAACGTCGTTCCCATGGTCCGTCATGAAGCGACGAGGGCTCAGTATGAAATTCTCGAGGCGGCAAAAGCAACAAAGGCGGACTTAATCGTACTCTCAACCCATGGACGGACGGGCCTTCCGAAACTCTTGCTCGGCAGTATTACTGAGCAAGTACTGCAAAGCGCGCCAATTGACGTATTGGCCATTCCGCCATTGCGCGGTTGATGGTGGCGTGTCAACCGGCGGCGTCAAATGATCCGGTTTTTGGGGTTCATAGCAGTGAAGGAGACGGAGTATGAAGCGCAGCAGGTTCACCGAAGTACAGATCATCGGGATTTCGAAGAAGCAGGAAACTGAGCACAGGATAGAGCGGAACCGGATTGTAAAACCGCCGACCTCGATATCTCTAACCCATTGAAATCATTGGCGCGCCCGGCAGGATTCGCACCTGCGGCCCCAGGATTAGGAATCCTGTGCTGTGATGCGACGCGCAAGTTCCCAGATGTGCCGAAATCAGTTTGGGAAAATGGCTTGCAACGCTATGCAGTCCCATGCAGCCGAATTTTCCCAAATTTTACAGCAAGTAATTGATTTTCATGAATTGTCGTAGTCCTGCCGGGGTCGCCATATTAGCACTGTTTGATGGTTCGTCTGCGGTGGGAGCAGATGCGCTATGCGACGGCACATTTTTTCCATAAGATAAATTATCGCGGCGTTTAAGGAGAGCATTTCAATGCTTCTCTGAGCCCCTTCTTTGAAACGCGAGAAACTAGAATTTCCCTGCTCTCAGCCCAATGGTCGGCTGGCTGTGTCATCGAGATTCTGAAAGGCCACCAGGAAGTTGTATCCCATCGCGCTGTGCGATCGCCTTTTCCTTGCTGGTGCCTCAACGCTGCTGTTACGCTGCTCGCATGACACGATGTTCTGCATCACATAGCTACTTTAACAAAGACCCACGCTCATGGCGTCTTTTCGCTTCCTGCATGCCGCGGATATCCATCTCGACAGCCCGCTCAGAGACCTAGCAGGCCAGGTCGGCAAAGCCGCTCGACGCGTGCGCACCGCTACACGAGAAGCCCTTGATCCACGCGTTTGAGGACGTCCCCTCCCGCACATTCGGACTGAAACAAGCATGCATTACCCGTTCCTCGTCATCGATCCACGATCCGGTTTGCAGTATCGGCTGACGGATACCGGCTTGGCTGAGCTATCTCTGGCTCCTATCTCGCCTGAGTGGTCGCCGGGGCGCGCCATATCCGAGGTGCCTGATCCCGTCTGGGCGAATAGCCTAGCCAATGCACCGGTCGAGACGATTTCGGCGGTGACGACAGCGCTTGAAGATCTAGTACTGGCCACGCCTGACTTGCGGATACCTGTAGTGGATTACCTGTCTGACAGCCGGGCAAAGCGGCATCTCTCGGCACTGATCGGTCTGTGGCGGACATTGGGGGACGGTCTCCCCGAAGGTCTTGCACCGCTGCGCCACGTGCTTAACCTCCCCTATGGGCGCTTTCTCGACCCGGTTCCGGTGGTCGAAGGCTCGCTCGATCCGTTTGCGCCTGCCGCGATGCGGACGCTTTATGCCCGATTGAAGGAGGAGTTCGGTTCGGTTCCGGCTTCCCCTCGACTCCGAGCGGCGGCAGTGGGCAGCCGGCTTCACGCCCTACAGGGCGGGGTGATCGCACAACAGCTCGAAGCCGCGCCACTCGATGGCAGCCTTGCTTTCTTCGGTCTGCGCGATCCGGCGGCTGCGGCCGATTTCTCTGCCGCCCGCGCCCGTGCGCTGATCGATGACGGCATTCCGGCGCGCGAGATTTCCGTGCTTACCGCAGGTGATCCGCGCCAGATCGCCCGCGCTTTTGCCGTCCAGGGCGTGCCGCTCTCGGGTCTGCCGGCAGCTTTGCCCCAACGCGATATCATCGGTGAAACCGCACTGCATCTGACGCTGGCCAAACGCCCGCCGACCCCAGCGATGGTACTGGCGAGCCTCGCGCTTTCACCATTGATGCCGTGGTCCACCCAGACCGGGCGCGATCTGTCTGAAAGTCTGATGGGCGGTGACTTCCGCGGCGCGATCTTGACTACCACTCCGGCGCACAAGGAACTTTGGGACGACATCCGCGCATCGGCGAGCAGCTTGGCGCAGTTGCGTTTTCTGCTCGATCGTATTTGCGATCAGCTTGCGCAAGGTGATCAAGTCCGGGCGCGTCTGCCGGTCCCGCCGGGCGACAGCGCCCCCGACTGGGAGGCGATCTTACGCGGTATTCAGGTCATGCCGCACAGCAGCGCTGAGCCGGACCGCAATCTGGAAGGCGTCAGCCTGTGGGCGGCCCATGAAAGTCCTTGGCGGTCCTGTCGGCACCTGATCGTGACCGATTTCACCGACGGGCTTTACCCCAACCGGCCACGCGCCAACCCATTGTTTCTGGACAGCGAGATTGCTGCGCTCCGCGATGCCACCGGACTAGCATTGCGTGGGCGGGCCGAGGGACTGGCGCAGGGGCTTTCGCTCTTCGACCAGCAAATTCAGGAGGTGACGGACAGCATCACCTTCCTCGTTCCGTGGCGCGATCTGTCGGGTGGGCGCTTGCAACCCTCGGCGGGGCTTTCGCTAGTGGCGCGGGCCATCTCCGGTGTCGAGGATGCCAGCGACCTAATCACCGATCTGTCGCGTCTTTCACCCAGCGACTGGCCGGTGGCGCATCATCATCTGCCGCCTTTGGCTCAGACTCTCGAACTGCCTAGGGCGCTGGATTTTGCGGGCCAAGACCTACTCTCCTTACGGCGCAATGATGATGGCACGGCGAAACCGCAATCGCCCTCGCGGCTGGAAACGCTGCTGGTCAGTCCGCTCGCCTGGCTCCTGGGCGAGGTGGGAGCCGAGGACATGTCCTGGTCAGCCGAAGAACTGGACGTCATGGCCAAAGGCAATATCGCGCATGACGTTTTCGAACATGTCTTCCTGAAGGATCAGTCCATCCCGAACCCCGACACATTGGCCGTCGTGGTGCCCGAAGCCTATGAACGCGCCTTGATCCGCCATGCCGGCTACTTGCGCAGCCCGTCATGGGAGTTGGAGCGCAAGGGGCTTGAGCGCGAGATCATGGCCGCTGCTCTTCGCTGGAGCGACCATCTGCTGGTGCTTAAGGCAAAGATTATCGGTAACGAGATCTGGCTGGCCGGTGATGCGCATGGCGTCAACCTACATGGCAAGGCGGACACGATCCTCGAACTACCAGATGGCACACTGCTCATAGTTGACCACAAAAAAAGCAGCACTTCGGGGCGGCGCAAACGGATGGAGGCAGGCTGGGACCTGCAGGCAGGCCTTTATCGGGACATGATCGCACGACCGCATCGGCGTGAGGGCGACGAGATGGATATCTTGATCGGCCGCAAGGTCGCCGTTGCCTATCATCTGATGAATGACGGCGGTCTTTTGACATCAGGCCTGCCCCTGACCGATGGCTCACCTGCTCGCGACATGGGCGATGCAGTGAATAAAGGCGCTGTGGAAAAACTGGTCGAGCGACTGGCGGAACTCGGCGCAAGCCGGGTGGTGCTGAACACAACCGAGGATGAAGCCTTCTTCAAGAAAGAGGCCGGATTCATCCCCTATGCGCTGACGGATGGCACGCTCCTCGTCACCGCCTTCATCCGTCAGATCGAGGAGGAATGACCATGGATCAGGGGCTGGTCATCGTCCCCGCCGGCGCGGGCGCAGGTAAAACCCACCGCATCAAGACCCAGCTTTCCGACTGGGTGAAACGCGGCGTAGTGCGACCTGAACGAATCCTCGCCGTCACATTCACCGAGACCGCAGCGGGCGAGTTGCGCGAACGAATCCGCGCCGGGCTTTTGGCTGATGGACTGGTTTCCGAGGCGATGGCGGTCGAACGGGCTTATGTCTCCACGATCCACGGGCTTGGCCTCAGGATTCTGACTGAGCACGCGCTGGCCGCGGGTGCCTCACCGCAGCCACGCCATCTGAGCGATGCCGAGCGTGGCCTTTTGATCCGTCAGGCCTTGGCACATGCCAAATCGCTCGACCCGATCAAAGCCGAGCCCGAGCGCTTCGGCTACGAGGCGAACTGGCAAAAAGGCGCGACGGTCGAGGACAATTTACGCGGTCGGGTTCTGTCGATGATTGACCTTCTCCGCGGCCTTGGCGACAAGGGGAGAGATCCCGGTCTGATCGCGCCAGCGCTCCTGCGGCTTGATGAGGTTTACGGCACAGTTCTGGCTGATCCTGCTTCTGCCGGGGCTGCGCTGAGTGCCGCAGTTCTGGCGATGGTCACGGCCTTTCCCGAAGGCGGCATGGCCAACGTCACCGCCAAAGGCCCGCGTGAGACGCTTGAGAAGAACCTTGTCCTGTTCCGCCGTGTGTCTCGTGATCCAGGGCTCCTCGGCTGGGACTGGGGCATCTGGCAAGGCCTGCGCGGATTGTTTACTTCGAACAGCCGCACGAAAACACCCGAGGGCTATGACGACCTAGCAACCGCCATCATCGAGGCAGCTGATGTCCTGCCCGCCCATCCCGGCCCGCTTGCGGATGCGAAGCTGCACCTGTCGTGTCTGATCGCCTGTGCACAAGAGGTGATGGAGGCCTATGAGACCCGAAAGAAGTCCCTTGGCTTGATCGATTTTGCTGACATGATCGTTTGGGCCGAGCGGCTCTTACGAACAGATACTGCGGTGCAGCAAGCAGTGTTGGATGAAATCGATTGTGTCATCATTGATGAATTCCAGGACACCAACCCCATGCAATTCGCGCTTTTGTGGCAACTCGGGGCACGTGCGCCCCGCACGCTGCTGGTGGGCGATGTGAAACAGTCAATCATGGGCTTTCAGGGTGCCGATGCGCGGCTTTCGCAGGCATTGGTGGCGGCGAACCCTGATGCAACGCAGCCGTTGGACCGCAACTGGCGCTCGACGCCCGCGATGATGGACTTCGTCAATGCGATGGGCGCGAACCTCTTTGGTGCGGGTTACAACCCTCTGGCCCCGACACGCGATCCGATCGCTGGTCCGGCCATCGAAGTGCAGAATGTAGTCAAATCACGCGGCGTGCGCACAGCATCGAAGCCGCAGGAGCATATCGCCCAGCGTATCGCCCGCATCCTGACCGATGGCGACACTATCACCGATCGTCACACGCAGGCGACGCGCCCGGTACGGCCCTCGGATATCGCGCTCCTCGTATGCCGCCACACCACAGCCGCCCGCTATGCCGAGGAGCTGCGCGCTCGCGGCGTTCCCGTGCGCATCAGTGAAGATGGCTGGGCACAAAGCCCAGTCGTCACCGCTGCCCGCGCCGCGCTGGCGTTTGCTGCGAACCCCGCCGACATTCATTCGGGGCTCTTATTGCGTACGCTTGGCCCCGATCCGCTGCCCCTGCAAGCTGCACTTTCCGCCCAGATCGACGGGCGGCTGATAGATGATCCGGTCCTGATGCGGCTTGTAGCCCTGTCGGACCGGCTGGCAAGTCTGCCAGTTGGTGCGGGCCTTGATCTGGTGCTTGATGCCGCCAACCTGCGACTTTGGGCCGATAACCAGCCCGATGCGGCCCAGTCCCGCGCGGATCTTTTGCGTCTCGAGGCCGAGGCCGGTGAGTTCGAGGCCGCGCATCGCGACCTCAAGGCTGCCTCGGGTTTCCATGGCGAGACAGCGAAAGTGTTCCTTGGTTGGCTCGATGCCCGCGCGGACGAGCGTGACTTCGACCGCCACCCTGATCCGGCAACCAACAATGCGGAGGCGGTAGATATCGTTACCTGGCATGCCTCAAAGGGGCGCGAATGGCCGATCACCGTCGTGGCCGAGCTCGACAATGGCATCGAGGAACGGCCCGGTTCTACTGCAACGCGTTTTGGTTCGCTCGACCGGATCGACGATTTGGCCCTTGTGCTCGGCTCTGCCGAGCTGATCCACACGCCCAGCTTTGCGGCCCCCGAGGCCGAGCGGCGCTTCATCGAAGACCGACGCCCGGATTTTGAGGCCAATGCGAAAAATCTCCTTTATGTAGCGCTGACCCGTGCCCGTGACCGGCTGGTGCTGGAATGGCCAGGCTTTCTCAAAGGTCGCGATGAAGACACGCCCGAGGCAAAAAACCTGTTCCACATTCTTGAGGACAGTTGCACCCCGCAGATCGCGGCCGGCTGCCTGCGGATCGGTAACGTGGACTGCCCTGCAGTCATCACACAGCTGCCCGAAGAGGCGGGCTTTACCGAGTATGCGAATGGGGCCACCACTGTGGCTTCCCGCTTCGGTCCGCCGACGGCTTTGCCTGCAACGCCCCTGACGCCCTGGCGACTGCAACCATCACAAGCCCGCAGTGCGGATGCTGCGCCAGAAACGCGTAGGATAGACCTTGGTGCGCCATGGCCCAAGACACTTAACGACGCCACACGCGGCACGGCCCTCCATCTGGCCCTGCGTACCTGCCTGATCCGGCCCGAACTCATCCCAGCACTGGCCGATGCCACCGGGCTCGAGGAAACCACGATCACGCTGGTTTCCGAGCGCGCCGAGGCGTTGAGAAACTGGTTGGCGGCCGAGGGCTATACCGACCTGCAGGCCGAAATCCCGATCCTTGGGTTCTCGCCGGAGGGGGCCGAAATCCCCGGCACCATCGATCTTCTGGCGGTTGGATCAGGGGGATGCATACTTATCGACCATAAATCGGGCGGCGGGGGCGAGGGTTTCGGTTCCTACTGGCCACAGCTGTCAAGCTATGTGGCACTGGTGGCAAAGCTGTTCCCGCACTACCCGCTAAATGGGGTGGCAGTGTTCTGGGTCGACCATGGCCGGCTAGAGCTGGCCGGTGAATAGCCCCGAGTTTTGTAGACACCTTCGGGTTTCAGGTCCTGCTTTCTTCCGAACTTGGCGCGTGACAGCATCCTGTTCCTCAACTCCTTCCGCTTTGGATTTTAGAACACCTCCGCTCTAGGATCGACGTTTGGATCGCCGGGAGTTGGAATTTTCCGACTGTCATCCCGATGGCCGGCTTTTAGAGTTCCAATTGATGCTCGCCCGGTTCGAGGAGTCCTTGGATTCGACGGGTCGCGTGACCTATTTGACGGTCTGCGGGGGTCTGGCTGTGAATCGGCATCGGCATGTGACCCCCTATCGGCGTCGAATTGACCCCTCGGGGACGAATGCAAGTAAACGAAATCAAGTAACTATAGTTAATGACCCCCTGCCGATAGGGGATCATTTTGATGTGCCTTTTCACACTCGGATAAAGACACGTCCGAGCCCGCTGAATTTCGATTGAACACGACGTATCGCTTGGCTACCTTGCCTTAAGAGCCCAGAAACTAGTCACGCCAAGTTTCGGGACGGATCATGTCACTGGGAGTGCATGGTGGAGGCAGAAAAGGCAGGCCTGCGATGGGGGGTCGAGCAACGGCTCGAGTTCATCGAGTTTCGCCTGTTTTGGGAGGGGCATGTGAATCGCGGCGATCTGATGGATGCGTTCAGCGTATCGGTGAACCAAGCGTCCACCGACCTGAACCGCTACATCGGAATGGCGCCCGACAACATGACCTACGACAAGAGCGCCCGCACCTATATCCGCGGCAGCGCGTTCGACCCGATGTTCCTGAAACCGGACGCCAGCCGCTACCTCTCGCAACTCCGCTCCGTCGCTGACGGCATTCTCGACCCATCCGACGCCTGGATCGGCCAACTCCCATCCTACGATGCGGCGCCGACGCCGGTGCGCGGCGTCGATGCCAAAACCTTGCGCTCGGTGATCGCGGCGATCCGACGGTCCGAGGCAATGGAGGTCAAGTACCAATCGCTCTCGCGGCCCGAGCCTCGATGGCGCTGGATCGCGCCGCACGCCATCGGATTCGACGGCTTCCGGTGGCACACTCGGGCCTTTTGCCTGACCGACCACAGCTTCAAGGACTTCTTGCTCTCCCGGATCATCGAGACTCGCGCCACCTTGCCGAGCGAAGTCGGGCCCGAGGCCGATGCCGACTGGAACGAGCAGGTGACTTTGGAGATCGGCCCGCATCCCGAGCTGTCGGACACGCAGCAGAAGGTCATCGCTCTCGACTACGGCATGAAGGGTGGCAAGGCCAAGATCCCCGTCCGCAAGGCCCTTCTCTACTACGCGCTCAAGAGGCTCGGCCTCGACACCGATCCCGCCGCAAGGCGCGCCCAGGATCAACAGATCGTGTTGCTGAACGCGGCAGAGCTCGACGCGCGGACGCCGGCCTCTGCCGGCGCTTCGGGGATGGAGGGCTGATGCATGATCGAGAAGCTTGAGAAACTGGTCGACGACATCACCAGTCTGAACAGCAAGCTGGTGCTTCTGATTGGTCCGCCTCGGTCCGGAAAAACCGCTCTCCTTGCCCAGCTGTCCGAACGCCGGGATGCCCCTGTCTTGAATGTGGGAGCTGCACTCGGGCGACAGCTGCTCGCGGTACCCAGCACGCGCCGTCACCTTCAGGCCGCGGACCTGATCAAGGACCAGACCGACGAGTCAGCGCGCCAGGGACTGCTTCTCCTGGACAACATCGAGCTGCTTTTCGACCGCACTCTGCAGCTCAATCCGCTCGATTTACTGAAGCGGCACGCCCATGCGCGTCGCGTCATTGCCGTGTGGCCAGGGGAGCTTCGGGAACGCCGGCTTTCCTATGCCACGACAGGACATCCAGAACATCAGGACTACGGCATCGACGGCCTGGTCCCGTTCGAAATTCATTGATGGGGGAAGGCGCGATGTCGATGCGCTACAGGGATCTCATTCAGTTCGAGCCGATTGAATCGGTCATTCAGCTTCTGGACGCCAACCGCCCGGATGAAGCGAAGAAGCTGGTTTCGACCTACGTCATTTCGGACGACATGGCCGCGCGGATCGCGAAGCTCATGATCCCCCAGCTGTCTTTCGACGAGGCGGTGGACCATATGGGCGTCCTCGTCGTCGGCAACTACGGGACCGGTAAGTCGCACCTGATGTCGGTGCTTTCGCTGGTCGCCGAGGACGCCGCCTACGTGCCGCTGATCCAGCACCCCAAAGTGGCCGAAGCGGCGGAATCGATTGCCGGCAAATTCAAGGTCCACCGCATCGAGATCTCCAGCCAGATGTCCCTTCGGGATATCATCACGCAGCAGCTTGAACTCTTCCTCGAAAAGCACGGCGTCAGCTACACCTTCCCGCCCGCCGACAAGGTCACCAACAACAAGGCGGCCTTCGAGGAAATGATGGCGGCGTTTGCCGAGGTTCACCCGAACCATGGCGTTCTGCTCGTCGTCGACGAGTTCCTCGACTATCTCCGCTCCCGCCGCGATCACGATCTCGTCCTCGACCTGTCCTTCCTGCGCGAGATCGGCGAGGTCACCAAGCACCTGCGCTTCCGCTTCGTGGCCGGCGTGCAGGAAGCGATCTTCGACAGCAGCCGCTTCCAGCATGTCGCCGACAGCCTGCGCCGCGTGAAGGACCGCTTCACGCAGGTCCTGCTCGCGCGTCAGGATGTGAGCTTCGTGGTGGCGGAGCGCCTGCTGAAGAAGTCATCCGATCAGCAAAACAAGATCCGGGCCTACCTCACGCCCTTCGCCAAATTCTACGGCTCCATGAACGAGCGCATGGACGAGTATGTCCGGCTGTTCCCCGTCCATCCCGACTACATCGGCACGTTCGAGCGGCTGGTTTTCACGGAAAAGCGCGGCGCCCTCGTCACGCTCCGCGACCAGATCCAGGCGATCCTGGACGACGAGGTGCCGGAGGATCGACCGGGACTGATCGGCTACGACAAGTTCTGGGACACGGTGAAGTCGAACCAGGTCCTGCGCGCCGACCCGAACATCGGCCCGGTGCTCAAAGTATCGGAAGTGCTAACAGAGCGCGTCACTAAAGCGTTCACCCGCCCGACCTACAGGCCGATGGCGCTCCGGATCATCGACGGTCTGTCAGTGCATCGTCTGACGACCGGCGGCGACATCTATGTGCCCGTCGGACCGACCGCGGAGGAGCTTCGCGACACACTGTGCCTCTACCAGCCAGGCATTGAGGACATGGGCGGCGATCCTGAAGCCGATCTCCTCTCCCAGGTCCAGACCGTCCTGCGCGAGACCCTGAAGACCGTCAACGGCCAGTTCATTTCCAAGGCGCCGGACACCGAACAGTACTATCTCGATCTCAAGAAGGACGTCGACTACGACGCCCAGATCGAGAAGCGCGCCGAAACCCTGTCCGACGATGCGCTGGATCGCGCCTACTACAGCGCCATCCGCCAACTCATGGAGCGCACCGACGAGGCCAGCTACGTCACCGGCCACCAGATCTGGCAGTACCAGGTCGAATGGCAGGACCGCCGGGTCGAACGCGACGGCTACCTTTTCTTCGGCGCCCCGAACGACCGCCCGACCGCCCAGCCCGAGCGGGACTTCTACATCTACTTCATCCAGCCCTTCGAGCCGCCGCGCTTCCGCGACGACCACAAGCCGGACGAGGTGTTCTTCCGGCTGAAGGGCCTCGACGAGGCGATCCGCCGTCACCTGTCTTTCTATGCCGCGGCGCAGGACCTGGCGTCGACCGCCAGCGGCGGCGCGAAGTCGATCTACCTCGACAAGGCCAAGGACGCCCTGCGCGACATGAGCAGGTGGCTGCAGGAAAAGCAGATGTCGGCCTACGAGGTCACCTACCAGGGCAAGGCGAAGACCCTGCAGGAGTGGACCAAGGGTATCTCGCTTCGCGACAAGGCCCGGCTCGGCCCCGAGGAACGCATCAACTTCCGGGACGTGGTGAACGTCATCTCCGGCCTCGCCCTGAACAACCAGTTCGCCGACGTGGCGCCCGAGTATCCCACCTTCTCGGCGCTGGTGACGGAATCCAACCGGAAGCAGCTCGTCGGGAACGCGCTTCGCGCGCTGGCCGGCGGAAACCGCACCAAGGACGCTGTGGTCATCCTCGACGGGCTGGAGATGCTCGACGGCGATCGCATCGACCCGACCCGATCGCGCTATGCGCAGGAGGTGCTGTCGCGGCTGAAGGCCAAGGGCCACGGCCAGGTGCTGAACCGCGCGGAGCTGCTCAGCGGAGACAGCGACGTCGAGCACTTCGCCCCGCTCAAATTCCGCCTCGAGCCGGACCTGCTCGTGACCGTCCTCGCTGGGCTGGTCTACGCCGGCGATATCGTCCTCGCCATCACCGGCGACAAGATCGACTCCGGCAAGCTCACCCTGCTCGCCGAACGGTCGCTGGACGAACTGAAGCACTTCAAGCACGTCGAGGCGCCGAAGGAAATCAACGTCGCGGTCCTTCGATCGCTGTTCGAGATGCTCGACCTGCCGCCCGGCCTCGCCCAGCAGGCGACCCAAGGCTCCGACGAGCCGGTCAAGCGGCTCCAGGAGGAGGTCGGCAAGCTCACGCGCCGGGTGTTGAGCGCCACGACGGACATGCAGGGCCGGCTGAGCTTCTGGGGCCAGCCGCTTCTGCGCGAGGAGGAGATCGCCGACTGGCGCACCAAGCTCGATGCACTGAAGGGCTTCTCCGAGAGCCTCGCGCCCTACAACACCGTCGGCAAGCTGAAGAACCTGCGCATCGGATCCGACGACATCGCGGCGCAGAAAAAGAATCTGGAACTTCTGAGCGCGGTCGAGCGGATGCTGGAGCTGGTCGGCGAACTCGGAAGCACGGCGAGCTACCTCTCCCAGGCCGAAATGGTGCTGTCGCCCGACCACGACTGGGTGAAGAAGGCGCAGGACACGCGAAAGCAGGTCCTCGACAAGCTGGCCGCGGACCGGACCGCGCAGCACGCCGCCGAGTACCGGCAGACGCTTGGCAAGCTGAAGAAGGATTACATCGCGGCATACACGGCGCAGCACAGCAAGGCCCGGTTGGGCGTGGCGGAAGACAAGACCAAGGCCGCCCTGCAGAAGGATCCCCGGCTCGTTTCGATGCGCGCGCTGGCCGGTATCTCCCTGTTGCCGACCAGCCAGCTCACGAGCTTCGAGGAGAAGCTGGACAAACTGAGGAGCTGCGCGTCGCTCGTCGATTCCGAGCTGGCGGCGAGCCCGGTCTGCCCGCACTGCAACTTCCGGCCGGCCAACGAGCAGGGCGACATGCTCCCCGCCGCCAACGTGCTGAAGCAGCTCGACGACGAGCTCGACCGGCTGCTGGAAAGCTGGGTTCAGACGCTGGTCGACAACCTCGAAGACCCGATCATCCAGTCCAACTTCGAACTGCTTAAGGACTCGTCCCGGAAGATCGTGAGCGGCTTCGCCGAAACCGGGACGCTGCCCGACATGGTCACGCCCGAGTTCATCGCCGCCGTTCAGGAGGCGCTCTCGGGGCTGGAGAAGATCACCGTGACCGGCGAGGACATCAAGCAGGCGCTGCTCCAGGGCGGGTCGCCGGCGACGCCGGAGGATCTGCGCAAGCGCTTCGAAGGCTTCCTGAACGACCGCTGCAAGGGCAAGGACACCACCAAGCTGCGCTTCGTGGTGGAGTAAATCTGCGCCAGCTGAAAGAGACGGGACCGATCCGATGAACGACCTACTGCAAACCAACAAGCAATCGACCGGAGGCTCCGTCGAATGCCTCGGGATGACATTCCCCAGCGAGGATGCGCGACGGGAGCATTTTCTGAAGCTGCTGGCCGAGAAGCTGAAGGATCCCGACTTCCGGAACCAGGAGGGATTTCCGCAGGGGACCGACGAAGCAATCCTCGCGATGTCGGATCCGCCCTACTACACCGCCTGCCCGAACCCGTGGCTCAAAGACTTCGTGCAGCACTATGGGAAGCCCTATGACCCCAACGAGGAATACTCACGGGAACCATTAGCTATCGATGCCTCGGTCGGCAAAACCGATGCGTTATACAAAGCGCATACCTATCACACGAAGGTACCGCACTTGGCTATCGTACCGTCTATACTGCACTTTACCGAGCCGGGCGATGTTGTTTTGGACGGGTTTTCCGGATCCGGCATGACTGGCGTGGCCGCCCAATGGTGCGGTACTGCCCCAGCGACCTACCGCCACAAGCTAGAAATGGAATGGAAGAAAGAAGGAATAAAAGCACCAAAGTGGGGAGCTAGGCGGGCTATTCTTAGCGACCTGTCGCCTCTTGCTACTTTTATATCGGCAAACAACAATCTACCATTTACTGAAGACGACTACGAGAAGACGGCCAAGTCCCTTCTGACCGACCTGTGGAAGCAGATCGGCTGGATGTACGAGACCCTGCATAATGACGGGAAGACGCGCGGTCGCATCGAGTATACGGTGTGGAGCGAAGTTTTCATCTGCCCGTCCTGTAACGCGGAAAATATCTTCCTTGCTGCCGAGAAGGTATCATACGAGGGCCAACGTGATCGTATTCGTTGCCACTCGTGCCAGGCAGAAGCGCGAAAAGAAGAAATGGAGCTTGCGCAAGAACGCTTCTTGAACGATGGGGAGTTGGACTGGAGACCAAAGCGAGTAGCGTTCTCAATTGTCTACAAGGTTGGCTCCAAAGTATTCGAAAAGACACCAGACGAGAAAGATCTTGAAACTCTCAGGCGCATCGGGGAGATGCCTCTCCCTGTAGAGTTTCCGGAGGTAGACTTCCGATCCTCGAAGACATTTAACGAGGGGAGGATGCGAACCACAAACACTAGGCGTTTGAGTAATATCTTTCTCCCTCGCGCCGCGCACGCAGTCACCAATCTTTGGCATCTCGCCAATGCCATTTCAGAAAAGAAGCTCAGGATGGCACTGCTCTACGGTATTGAGCAATCCATCATCAGCATGAGCATCTTCAATAGGTATCGTCCGTCTGGATACTCTCAGTTCGGGCAACACATGACCGGTGTGTTTTACGTGGGCTCTCAACATGCTGAATGCGCGCCCTGGTATATTCTGGAGGGAAAATTTAAAAGGGTCGGCAAGGCGTTCAGAAACTTCAAAACAAAATATGGATTCTCGATTACTAACACTGGATCATCGGCTGCATTGCTCTGCCCCGATGAAGCTGTCGACTATGTATTCGTCGACCCTCCCTTTGGATTTAATATTTTCTATGCTGACCTCAACAAGATTATCGAAGCTTGGCATGGCGTATTAAGTGACGTTTCCGGTGAAGCTGTCATTGATGATTACTTGGAGAAGGATATTTATTCGTATCAGAGGCTTATGCAGAGGTGCTTCTCGGAATTTCATCGAGTACTGAAGCCCGGGAGATGGATGACCGTCGTTTTTTCCAACAGTCAAGCCAAGGTATGGAACGCCATCCAAGTTGCACTTCAAGAGGCCGGCTTTGTGGTGGCGGAGGTCACCACACTCGACAAGAAGCAGGGAAGTTTTAAGCAGGTAACGTCACCGAACGCAGTCAAGCAGGACCTTGTTATTTCGGCCTATAAGCCAAATGGTGGGCTGGAAAAACGCTTGGCTGAACGCGGTGCTGCGCCTGAATCTGCGTGGGACTTCGTGCAGACGCATCTCCGCCAGTTGCCGGTTTCCAAATCGAAGAACGGAAGCTTGGAAATCGTGGTCGAGCGTGATCCGCGCCGCATCTACGACCGGATGGTCGCCTGGTTCGTTCGCCATGATTTCCCGGTTCCGCTCTCGACCGAGGAATTTCTCGATGGGCTTCGGAGCCGTTTCCCCGAGCGGGACGGCATGGTGTTCCTGCCTGAACAGGTGGCCGAGTACGATCGCAAGCGTGCGCAGGCCGCGCAGGCGCCGCAGATGGAGCTGTTCGTCTCCGACGAGCGCTCGGCCATCGACTGGCTGACCGATTTCCTGCGCAAGCGCCCTTCGACCTATCAGGACATCCACCCGGAATTCACCACCCAGGTTGGCGCCGGGTGGAAGAAGCATGAGGAGAAACCCGAACTCGCCGCGCTGCTGGAGGACAACTTCCTTCGCTACGACGGCAACGGCGACGTGCCGAACCAGATCCACAGCTACCTCTCGACCAACTTCAAGGATCTGCGCGGACTGGAGAAGGACGATCCGAGGCTGAAGGCGAAGGCCAAGGACCGCTGGTACGTTCCCGATCCGAGCAAGGCCAAGGATCTGGAGCAGAAGCGCGAGCGGTCGATGCTGAAGGAGTTCGAGGCCTACAAGACCGCTCCCGGGCGCCGGCTCAAGGAGTTCCGCCTGGAGGTGCTGCGCGCCGGCTTCAAGACCGCCTGGGCAGCCAGGGACTACAAGACCATCATCGGCATCGCCCAGAAGATTCCCGAAGAGGCGCTGCAGGAAGATGAGAAGCTGCTGCTCTGGTACGACCAGGCGCTGACCCGCATGGAGGCCGATGCGTGACGCATGCGGGCAGCGCACATGACCCCATTGGCTTTTCTGGGGGCGCCTGGTGCTGGCATGAGCGACATGCCGCGCCCTGCCGTGTCGTTGACGTGCAAGAGATCTGGGGCGAGATCGCCTATCGGGTCTGGCTGCCCGACAAGGACGCCGTTGTCCGCGCCCGCGCCGCCGACCTAGCAACGCTCGACTCCGTCCAGCCCACGGTCGAGCAAATCCTGCACACCGCGGCGGCGGCGAAGCTGCTGGACGCGCTGGAGGAAAACCTCCTGCTGGCGCCCATCCAGTCGAGCGTCGTGCCGCTGCCCCACCAGCTCTATGCGCTCAACCGCGCCATGAGCCGGGACCGGATCCGATACCTGCTGGCCGACGAGGTGGGGCTCGGCAAGACGATCGAGGCCGGGCTTATCCTGCGCGAGCTCAAGCTGCGCGGCATGGCGAAACGGATCCTGGTGGTCGCGCCCAAGGGGCTGGTGCGGCAGTGGCAGGCCGAGATGCGGCTGCATTTCGGGGAGCACTTCCAGTTCATCGAACCGGCCGAGCTTTCCGCCTTCCGGCAATGGCGCAACGACGAAGAGAACCTGTGGCGTCTGCACGATCAGGTCATCTGCTCGCTGGATTCCGTGAAGCCGCTCGAAGGCCGGCGCGGCTGGAGCCTCGAACAGCTCAGCACCTACAACCGGGAACGCTTCGAGGACCTGATTTCGGCGTCGTGGGATCTGGTGATCATCGACGAAGCGCACCGCATGAGCGGCAGCACGGATCAGGTCGCGCGCTACAAGCTGGGCGCGGCGCTGGCGGAAGCCGCGCCCTACATCCTCCTCCTGTCGGCGACGCCGCATCAGGGCAAGACCGACCAGTTCCATCGGCTGATGCAGCTGATCGACCGGGATTCCTTCCCGGACGAGAGCAGCGTGACGAGCGAGCGTGTGGCTCCCTTCGTGGTGCGCACGGAGAAGCGTGTCGCGATCGATGCGGAGGGCAATCCCCTCTTCAAGCCGCGGATCACCCGGCTTCAGCCCGTCGCCTGGCAGGACCGGCACGCGGCGCAGCAGAAGCTCTACGAGGCGGTCACCGACTACGTGCGCCACGGCTACAACCAGGCCATGGCGGCAAAGCAGCGGCACATCGGGTTCCTGATGATCCTGATGCAGCGGCTGGTGACCTCCAGCACGGCCGCGATCCGCGCGACGCTCGAAAAGCGCCAGGCGCTGCTCGATCAACCGCAGCTCCAGCCCTCCCTGTTCGAGACCGCCGACGTGGACGAATGGGCCGAGCTCGACGGCCAGACACAGGTGGATCTGGCCGTCCAGACCCGCGGCTGGGAGATGGAGAAGGCGGAGGTCGACACCCTGCTCGAACTCGCCCGGTCCACCGAAGCCCAGGGTACGGATGCCAAGGCCGAAGCGTTGTTGGAGCTGATCTACAAGCTGCAGCAGGAGGAGAACGATCCGGAGCTGAAGGTTCTGATCTTCACCGAATTCGTGCCGACGCAGACGATGCTCGCGGCGTTCCTGGAAAGCCGCGGCTTCTCGGTCGCCACGCTCAACGGCAGCATGGATCTCGATGCGCGCACCCGGGCCCAGCAGGCGTTCTCGCGCGACGTACGCGTTCTGGTGTCCACCGACGCCGGCGGCGAAGGCCTGAACCTGCAGTTCTGTCACGTCGTGATCAATTTCGACATGCCGTGGAACCCGATGCGGGTCGAACAGCGCATCGGTCGCGTCGACCGCATCGGTCAACCGCATGTGGTGCGCGCGATCAACTTCGTCCTGGAGGATACGGTCGAGCATCGCGTGCGCGAGGTTCTGGAAACCAAGCTCGCCGTCATTGCCGAGGAGTTCGGCGTCGACAAAGCCGCCGACATCATGGACTCCGTCGAAACCGAGCCCCTGTTCGACGAACTCTTCGTGCAGAGCCTGCAGAACCCCGACGCGATCGAGTCCGAATGCGACGCCGTCGTATCGGAGCTTCGCTCGACGATCGCGGAGAGCCGCAAGAACGAGGATCTCCTTCCCGGTGCTCATGAGCTCGATGCCGACGATGCGCGGAAGTGGCGCGATCACCCGGCGCAGTTCTGGCTGGAACGGGCGATCACGACCGGGCTACCCGCACGGGGCGGCGAAGCGAGCAAGGAGGGAGAGGCATGGCGCGTGCGCTGGGCCGACGGCAGCGAGTCCGCGAAGGTCTGCTTCGACGCCCGCACCGCCGAGGAGCACCCGGATGTCGAATGGGTCACCTTGGAGGATCCGCGAGCCCGGGCCGTGATAGGCGAGCTGCCGCGCTGCGTGCCCGAGTTGCCGCTTCCTATCGTCCGGATCGCCGGACTACCGGACACCGTTTGCGGGGTCTGGTCGCTTTGGGAAATCAGCCTGTCGGCCGACGATTACAGCCGGCGGCGTTTCCTGACCGTATTCGTGAACGACGCCGGGCGAACCTTCCTGCCGACGGCGAAGCGGATATGGGACCTCCTTCTCACGGAGCGGATCGAGCTGGCTGGGACGTCGGCCACGGCGGACGCCGACGGCTGGTTCGACCGGTCCAAGACCGCCGCTCTGGCTCAGGGCGAGCGTGTTTTCGCCGAACTGGTGGACGAACACAGAACCCGCATTCAGGAGGAGCGCGAGCGCGCCCAATACGCCTACAACGCCCGACACCAGGCCATCGGCCGGATCGGTCTGCAGAATGTGCGGGACTATCGTCGCAAGCGCCTGAAGGCGGACCATGACGCCCGCATGGCGCGGCTCGACGCTGCCGAGGCCTATGCCCCCGATCTCAATGCGGTCCTGATGCTGCGCGTGGGCGAACAGAAGGCAGACGCGCCATGAGCGCCTGGATCGATCGCATCCTGCGGGAGTTCCCCGCCGACCTGGCCCGCTTCTGGATTGCCTGCGACCCGGACGATCTGCTGTTGGACGAGCGCATCCTTCACAGCCTTCGGGAACGCGGCTTCGAGGTGTTGCCCTTCGAGGATTCCATCGCTTTCCGAACGGAATTCGAGGAACGCTACCGGGCCGCCTGGGACCGCGGCGAGGAAGGATCCGCGAAAGCGCTGATCCTGCAGCTGCGCGGAACCGACCTGAACGCGCTGCCATGGGACTATGTCCGTGAGGGCCGGAAGGTCAGCCTGGGCTTGGCGGACCTCTTTCCCAAACTGAGCTACGGCGTGATCCGGCACATCGACTCGGAACACCACGAGGCTCTGTTCGAGGCGCACAACAGGCATGCGACGCAGCCGCTGGGCGAAGGCGCGACCAAGGACTTCATCCTCACGCACATCTTCCGTATCAGCCCCTATCTGCTCAACCGGGCAGAGGACTTCTGGCGCGAGCTTCTGCGCCTGCATTACCGCGGATCCGGCTTGCCCCCGCTGCTTGCCGATCATGTCGGCGGCATATTGGCCGACAACCCGGATCTCAAAGACCTGCCGGTGGCCGAGTTGCTCTCGTCGAAGAGCTTTACCCTGCGGGTCCTGCAAGACTCCTGGGATGAGTTCCTCGCCCAGCACGGCGTCCGCAGCCAGCGGTCGGCCGACTCGGATCGAGACGACGCCCGCGCGTTCTCCATCCCGTTCGACCACCCCGACGTCCGCGTCGTCGTCGACAACATGTTCTTCGAGGGCACGCTACAGCCGGTCGACATCGAGGGATCCCCATCGAACCTTCCCGCCTGGGCGAAAGTCGGGCTGAGAAGCGATGCGAACGCCTTGGGAGATCTGGTCGCCGAGGGCGTAAAGAGGGTTGGCGCAGAACTGCCCGGAACGGATTCATCGCACCGGGATTGGAGCGATTTCGCCCGTCGTCTGGGCGAAATCATCTACCGCTTCCACAGTCTGAGCGCACAGCAGGCGAACGGCGTCCAGCAGCAAGTCCGCGCCCTGCAGCGTGATGCCGACACTCGCCTGACGGATTGGGTTTTCGAGCACTTTGCCGATCTCCCGTCGCTGCCGGCGGCCAAGGGCCCGGTCATGGTCCACCACGTGCCGCGATACCTCGCGATGCGCCGCGGTGCGGGCGAGGAACGCATCGCTCTGCTCGTATTCGACGGTCTCGCGATGGATCAATGGTTTCAGATCCGCGAGCATCTCGCGGCGTGCGCGCCCAATCTGATCATGGAGGAAAATGCCTGCTTCGCATGGCTCCCCACCCTCACCTCGGTTTCGCGCCAGGCCCTGTTCTCCGGCCTCAAGCCGCGCGAGTTCCCCGATTCCATCGAAACGACCAGCAAGGAGCCGTCTCTGTGGGCGCGGTTCTGGCAGGAGAACGGCCTGCGCAAGCCGGAGATTTTCTATCGGAAGAGCCTCAAGCGGACCGGGCAGCTGGATGAGTTGGCGGACGCTCTCTCGCAACCGTCCATAAAGGTCGCCGGTATCGTCGTCGACATGATCGACGAAATCGTCCACGGGGCGACATTGGGCAAGCGCGGCATCACCGGTCAGATCGCCGAGTGGTGCGACACCGGCTTCGTGGAGCGACTGTTCTTCCTGCTCGCCGAGCACGGATATCGCATCTACCTCACCGCAGATCATGGGAATGTCGAAGCAGAGGGGATCGGCCGGCTTAGCCAAGGCGTTGTTTCCGAACTCCGGGGCGAACGAGTCCGCGCCTACCGCAGCGACGCCCTCGCCGCGTCGGTCCCGGAAGACATCGACGCGTTCCGCCTGGATCTCGCTGGACTACCGCCAGACTTCTTGCCGCTATACGCCGGCACCCGAGGAGCATTCGTGTCGCAGGGAGATCAGATCGTCGCTCACGGTGGGATATCCGTCGAAGAGCTGATTGTTCCGTTCGTAAAAGTTTCGGTTGAGAACGAAGATCAATGAATTCAACAAGGCCGCAAATCGGATTTGATCGCTTCATACAGTTGGACTGGGCTGCCGCTGCGCTGCGCGTGAGGGCGGGTGTGTCCAGTCTGGATGACCTGACAGACCTCATCGACGCCACACACTCGGGCCCGGCCGCGAAGAAAAAGACCCGAACGGTTCTGAACCGCCTTTGGTTGGAGCCGCGTCCCGATCTGGCTGATTTCGCCGATCGCGGGGTGAAGATTTACCGCGAAGCACCGGACACGCCGATTTCTGCGCTGACATGGGGAATGGCCCTGGCGACCTACCCGTTCTTCGGCAAGGTGGCCGAAATTGTCGGGCGTCTCACTGCATTGCAGGGCGACTGTACTTCTGCGGAAGTTCATCGGCGAATGGCCGAGATATTTGGCGAACGCGAGGGCACTCGCCGGATGACGAACATGGTTCTGCAGTCTCAGGCGAGTTGGGGAGCCATCGAGAGATTGGACAAGGGCAAGCGCATTGTCCGGAAACCTCCGATCGACCTGGACATATCCCCCGCGGCAGCATGGCTGGCAGAGGCATGCGTGCGATATGCGGGCCGCTCCCTTTCGGTGGCCGGCATCGGCTCCAACCCAATCATCTACCCCTTCTCGCTCGGCGGCTCGAGTTCGTATCTTTTGTCGAAGTGTCGCTCCCTCGAAATGCGGGTTGACAGCGCGGGCAATCAGGTGGTCGGGCTCGCAACATGATCGAACGGGTCCCCGGGCAGTTCACCGCGGCATCTCCGGTCCACACGCGCGCGCCTGACGCTGAAACATCTGCCAATCGCAGAGGCCGCCGTCCTTTGGGGCGGCGGTCTTATCTCCAAGTCCGGCGAAAACGTATCTCCTCGAACATGCGCCTGAGTGCGAAACTGCGAACGATCGACACCACCGTGAAGATCGCGCCCATCATAATGTTCCGTGCCAACGTCGCATGCAGTCCGAACAGCGGGAAGACCGCCATCTGGGTCACGACGGCGATGCCATAGCCGACCGCGATATTGGTCAGGGATTCGACCAGCATGCGTCTCGACTGTTTCATCAATAGGCCCATTTAATACGAAATAAGAAGAAAAAAACCGTGGAAAAAAACATTTTTTCTGGTCTAATGGCCATATGTGAAGAATTTTAGTTAATATTTTCTATTTTTTTTCACTTTCCAGTTGCTGCATTCTTAAGGGGTCAACACGATCCCAAAGGAGGTAGGCATGACAAACAAAGCTTCCATTGAGCCGTCATTTTTCATCACCACGCACGCTCAAATTCGTATGCAGCAGAGGTCTTTTTCTGAATCGGATCTCTCCACCATCGCTCGGTGCGGCACCGTCATAAATGACCAGGAAATTCTTCTAACCAATAAGGACGTCGAGCGAGAAGCCAGCCAAATTCGCGTCCAAATCAAGTCACTCGAACCGCGGGTTAAGAGGTCTCAGGTGAAGCGCTGTGGAACAAAAGCGGCAACGTGCGCCAGCGATTCACGCACCGAAATCGATTGCCTGCGACAACAGATCGTCAAGCTTGAGCGCTTACGTAACCGCAAGATCGTGCTCAACGGCAGTCGTGTAGTGACCTGCTACCACTGCTCCAAATCTGAGCTAAAGCGCATCTCCCGTATCATCAACTAAACAATCCACTTTCTTCCAGCAAAGAAATTGCCATGAAAAAAGCAGTGATATCGCCTAAAAACTTGAAGACCTTAAGGGAGCGCAAAGGGTGGTCCCAAGAAGAACTTGCAAAGATAAGCAAGGTGACATCACGAACCATCCTCGCCATCGAAAAGAGCGATAAAGAGCAGGTAGCTGCTCAACATAAAACCTTCGCTGGGTTGGCCAAGGCGTTAGGTGAACGCCCTGGAGTTCTCTCCGGAGAAGAACCTCTTCCTGAAGAGGGGAAGCCGTACGATCTCCACGTTCAGCTTTCTCCTCAGGTAAGATTGAACTTTGACCTCATCAAGAAAAAATACGGCGTGGACATATTGGACATTATCAATGTTGCGCCGCTGCTATTTGTTTCTGCCGCTGAGGAAAGTCTCCAACGCCAGCAAGAGCAGGTAGACAAGGAAGAAGAGGAATTCGCAAAACTTGCAAAACTCTGGTATCAAATTTCGAATCTTGGAGAAACTTTGAGCTATCCCAACCTTCTCTGGATCCCCGACGATTACACCCCTGAGCACTATTTTGCAGAGCGGCGCCACGCTGTGAAAATCAAAGATTTATTCGAGTCAAACATCTACGATGACTATGCCCCCCCGGCGGAACATTCAAACCCCTTTGCCGATTATTTATATGATGTCAGCCAAAAGGCTATCCTCAGAGGAACTGTACAAGTAGAAATAGAAGATAATCCATACCATCGTTACGGGTATTCATTTAGCGCCTGCGTGCCAGATCACAGTGTTTGTCTCGACATCCTCAAACAAATTACGCTTGGCAGCGTGGACGCTGAGAGAGCCCTAAACCAAGGAGTAGTGTCCATCTCCGAAATACCTCAAGATCTGTGGGAGCCGCGCAAAGCGGGCGAGCGTGTCGCATGGCTTGAGGACAAGTATCTCCAAGCCCCGGGCCCGGAAAATGATGAATTTACGATGTCAGAGGAGGAGCTAAGTCAGTCTTTGGAAATCTGATCTGATGGAGAGAGCAGAATCCTAACTCGGGACGCAAATCGCCTTCCTCAGCGAAGGGCGTTGAATTCATCCACAACGATCGCGAAGTTCAGGGACTGCGTATCTTGCAGATACATCGTCGTAATTCCTATGAGATTGCCGTTGTTATCGAACAATCCGCCTCCGGAACTACCGGGCGAGATCGGAGCGCTAGTTTGGACGTACCTTATTCCGTCCATTTTCCGAAGGCCAGAAATCAATCCTTCCCCCAATGTCAGATCCATCCCACTGGGGCTACCAATTGAATAAACACGCTCACCGACGCGCAATTCACTGGCTGCCCGAAGGGTCGCAATCACCGGTAATACATCGTCTTTGTTCAGGTGCAGAAAACAGGCATCTACCTTTGCGCTTCCTGACAGACGTTCGACGCTAAAAAATTCGGTATTCCTGCCGTCTTGCGGATCTCTTCGGTACACGACGACCATGCCCATATCTTCAAATGTGTGGCAGTTTGTAAAAAGGGTGTTCTGTGACACCGCCACTGCGGATCCGGTCCGTTCAGGTCCGTCTGAACGAAAAGCACTGACGCTTTTTGCGGCAAGTACCGTCCAAATGGTTGGCCCAGCCTTCTCGAAAACCTCTTGCGGGTTTAAGCCGTGAGTAGTTGGAGCAAGAACAGCAGTTGGTGCTTCCGGGGCTGTTTGCCTTTTCTGCGATGGAACCAACTGTATAGGTCCGACATCAACCTTTTCTTCAGGAATATCCGGCAGCAAATTTATCGGTTTCACTTCCTGGGCTATAACCTCAGGCGGAGGCGCAAAGGCATTTGCGAAAGCGACTGCCATTCGTTCGCTCACGTCATTGTCCGTTTGGGGCCAAACAAACGTAAATCCAGCCACCCCGCCTTTGACATAATGGACTTTCGTATAGAACCGTTGGTCCTGATGGTAGCCGCTGACAACAAACCAGTTTTTTTTCTTTCGTTTATAGGTGTAGGAGACACCCCTGTCCTCACTCGAGAGGGTTTCATACAAATCTATGAAGCCATTCTCGTCGAGAGACGGATCGAACTCGACACGTAGCTCCATCCCGGTCTTCCCGTAGAACTTTCGTCCACCGTGCTCCAAAGCAATTGAATCCGGCATTAACTTAGAAGGAAAAGAGATCGAGTATCTCAGTCGAGGATGCCGAAAAGTGGTCCAACCCACTTTCGATTTTTCCAGAGAGGCCTTTTCCACCAATATGCTGTACTGCGCATCAGTCAGCTTACCTGTCTTCCCGGCTCCAATGGCTCCCTGAAATTCAATGATCCCGGCAATACTCCGCTTGCCTAAATCCCCATCTACGAGACCGTTATAGAATCCGAGCCAAATCAATGATGACTGAATTTCTTCCGTGTTTTGACCTAACGCGACGGGGTTTTTCTCCGCAGCCAAATCCGACCCGAACTTTGCCTGAACATCAAATAAAGGTAGCAGCGTGAATGCAATCATCAATATCAGAAGCGACATACGGACAAAGGCAGTAAAAAGCCGTTCTGATATCGTCATATCTTGTTTGCCGGTCGAACTGGCGGCTATCGAAGTTGATTTCGACCAATAACATCCGAGGCAAAACTTGTCTGCTGCTAATTGCATATTCCAGACGTATCCGCCCACTGATTCCGGGGCATGCGCCCACCCCTCTGACGGGAATTGACACGTTAACTTCGTCCGGCGACCAAACCCGTATTGGCAAGGACCGTCAGGCGGCAAGGCAACTCCGGTTCCATACAGATAGTGCCGCGGCACGGAAGGTCTTGAGAGCGCGACGGGATTGAAGATGGCGTTGGATGTAAAAGACGTTGTAGACGGCGGCATGGATTGACAGGAACAGTTGAGCGGAACCCGGTGATTTGAAACACTGCTGTTTGCGCTCCCGTCTTCGTACCGGTTGATGGGAATTCTCTGCCCGATTGTTCGCGCGCCGGTCCTGGTCGTGGTCCGCTGACAGCCGTTCCTCACGAATGGCGACGGCGTAGGACTTGAGCTTGTTCGTGGTTATGCGCGTCGGCGCAAAGCCCTGCTTCTTAAGCAGCTTTCGGAGCAATCGCCTCGCCGACCTAGCGCAACGTCGCGGCTGGACCAAGAAGTCCAGAAATTCACCCTCATCGCCGACCGCGCGCCACAACCAGTGTTTTTGGCCACGGATCTTGATGACCATCTCGTCCAGGTGCTGGCGCGCACTGGCGCGCGGACGGCTGCGGCGGAGATTGCCCGCAATCAACTGCCCAAACTTGAGGAACCAGCGGCGCACCGTTTCGTTCGAAACGTCGATACCGCGCTCGGCCAGCAGATCCTCGACATCACGGAAAGACAGCGTGAACCGGGCATAGAGCCAGACAGCGTGCTGGATAATCTCGGCCGGAAAACGATGGCGCTTGAAGGAAAGTGGGATCATGCACCGACCGTACCTGTCGCGGATAGCTCCCGCCACCGACTTAACGTGTCAATGCCTGTCACCGTTCCCGGGCCGCGCCGCTCTACCCCCACACAGCGCCAAACGGCACGCTCCACAGGCCGTTGCCGAACGATCCGGCGAATTCTCCCGCATAGAGGACGATTCCCGTAAACGGGCGATCACCGGCGAGGTTGTCGCGGAACCAGACGAGGTTTTTGAAGTCGCGTTTCTGCGCGCTGGCAGCGGCTTTCACCTCGATTCCGAGCAATGCACCGTCGTCGCGTTCGATCAGGAAATCGATC
>Ga0189275_100217_pt1 | contig 58264 bp, 53 predicted proteins | sample N19A6minimetaG_FD_130329 | JGI IMG/M metagenome (GOLD analysis project Ga0189275, IMG submission 130329) | Marine microbial communities from the Costa Rica Dome - N19 A6 mini metaG | ecosystem: Environmental > Aquatic > Marine > Oceanic > Photic zone | place: Costa Rica: the Eastern Pacific...
ATTATCACAAGTACCAGCGGTAGTAGTTTCATTAAAGGTTACCGTAGCTGTACCACAGTTATCGTTAGCGGTTAAAGTCTCAGCCGTAGGCACCGCATCACATTCTACAGTTATATCTGCAGGAAGTGCTTCGTTAAAGGTTGGTGCTGTTGTATCTACTACAGTAATAGTTTGATTGGCAGACACAGAATTACCACAAGCATCTGTAGCAGTCCATGTTCTTGTTATAGTTTTTGTGTTACCACAAGCAGTTGTTTCACTATCTGATCCAGATATAGTTACTAGACCACAAGAATCAGTACCAGTAGCAGCCTCAAATTCTGGTGCTACCTTTTTAAAGGTAATAGTATTGATTACATAATCGTGGTCAGAATCACCAGATGCGTAAGGTGCAGAAAATTCTACACGATCAAAGGCTTCGCCAGTATCAGTTGTAAATAAAATAGGATTATTTACGCTATCGTTTCCTCCATAATGTCTTTTAGTTGTACCAACTTGCTGGTTATTTAAGTAGAATGTCAAATAAGCATCTTCGTTAGGGTTTTTCCATCCAAATGTTACATTGATATACAATTGAGGAACATTAAAGTCTACTCTAATAACTTCTGTTCCAGTGGAATTAGCACCTAGCTCACCTGGATCTCCAGAAATATTCCCTTCAACACCAAAACCAAGATTGTTAGGAATAGTAATATTTCTTGGCTCATAGTTGTTACTGTTGACAGGGTTGAACCAAGCAGAAATTGAATACTCGTTACTAGTAACAGAATAATTGCTACTATTTATAAAGATCTCACTTTGTATAACATCGCTAATTGGTGGAATGTCTTGACCACATTCAATTGTAATGTCAGCAGGAACTGATATTGTAGGAGGTGTTGTATCTTGAACGATAATTGTTTGTGAAGCTGTTGCTGAATTACCACAAGTATCTGTAATAGTGAAAGTTCGAGTAACAATTATTGGACAATCATTAGTTGAAGTTACAACATCATTATATGTAATGCTTTCAATACCAGAGTCATCTGAAGCATTGTAATTGATGTTTGATGAGAATGTAGTTTGAACATCATTAGAGCCAAATTCATTAAATTCAAAAACAGCACTTGAACTTGTAATATCGGAAGCCGAGCAACCTTCTAATAAAATTTCTGCTGGTAAAGAAATTGTAGGGTTTTCATTATCTATTGCAGTAATTTCAATCGTTTCCGTTGTTACACAATTATTTGAATCTGTAACTAAAACGGTATATGTTCCAGCAGCTAAATTTTCAAATAGACCACTAGTTTGATTATTTGTTCCATTATCTAAGGAATATAGGTATGGACTTGTACCTCCAGTGGCGCTTACAGTAAAGCTACCGCTAGAATTAACATTGCAGTCTATATTATTAATATTTGATATACTAGCTACTAATTGATTTGTAGGTTGATTAACAGTTACTTCATCAGAAATAGTACATCCATTAGCATCTGTAACTGTAACATTATATGTTCCAGCTAGTAAGTTGTTTTGATCTTCATCCGTTGAGCCATTATCCCAAAGCACAGAGTAAGGTGCAGTACCACCACTAATACTTATATCAATAGCTCCTGTGGCTTCTCCGTTACATAAAATATCAGTTACTATGCTTGATAATTCTAAATTATTTAAGGTTATTGGATTATTGCTATAGGATGTTGTACATCCAATGAATTTGTTTCTAGCAACTAGATTATAAGAGCCTTCAGTAAGATTTGAAAATATAGTTGAGTCTTGAAATGTAATTCCGTCTAGAGAATATTCATATTGATTTCCAATAGGGTTATCTACAGTTATGATAAAATCATTTGTACCATTACAACTAATGGTATATGTTGGATCTGGAGGTAAAGGAACATAATTAATGGTAACTGTACCAGTATCACATACTGAAGTATTAGGTGCAGGTAAACATACATTATAATCAAAAGTTACATCACCTGTAAAACCAGGGCTAGGCACATAAGTATATGTACCATCAGAATTTAAAGTAAAAGATTGTCCAGCTGGTGAAGGACTAGAAGCAAGTGAATAGGTTGATCCCGAAGGTACATTATTCTGTAAATCTATATCATCGCTGTAAGGTTCATCAATACAGCTTACTTTATTTTGGTCGACAGCATACTTTTGTAAAATAAAAAACTTACCGTCACCGTGGTCTCTTGTTGCTCCTGTAAATACAATCTTAGTTATATGTGAACCTACAGGTGCTATGTCACTTAAATAAAATAGACCAATACCAATAGTTTGTCCATTTTCGTTACATCGACCAGATTGCCAGTAATCTGAACCAGAAAGTGGTGGCGCAAAAAGACAACCATAGTAATTGCCTGAATTCCTAACAAAAGTTTCACCTAGTTTTTGTTCTGTACCTCCTCCTGAAGGAGTTCCCCAAACTTCAATATAAAAACAGTTATTTCCGCCACGTTCTGTTACCGCAAGTACGCCTCCTTCGTTAGAAGGAATAGCTGGACTATAAAAAATCGTTTGCTTTTGAGCATCTGTAGAAGCGGCAGCAGTAAAATCAGAACATATATTTCTTCCGTTAGAATCTGAAGTAAAATAATGGTTTAAATTTTTATCTTGAAAAGCAGCAGTGGCATTTGCAACCCAATTGGCAGAATTACTATTGCCACCAACATAATTACCATTCTTTCTTATTCTATTAAGGTTATGACCATCTGGTCCCAAATTAGTCATTTCATAACTCGTAGGTACAACAAAAGTGTTGTAAACGGTTCCGTCTATTGAAATAGATTGAATTGTAGCTGGCTGGCTAATATTACTTTGTGTATCAGCCCATTGAAATGTCACACCAGTCTGAATAGAAGGCGATTGTTGGGCAAAATATACATTTGGTAGTATAACTAATAATACGATCAGTATATATTTAGCCATACTTAAGCCTGAAATACAATTGTATTTGTTTCTCATACTGTACATAATAACTTATATGTCTATGATGCACAAAATCTTAGATAATAACATACTATAATCTATATGATAGTATTTATCACCTAATGTTTACGCAACATTTTTAGTTTCGTTAATTGCAAAAAAATAGAGGGAAGTATTACTAATGTAAATGAAATCTTGAATGGATTAATATATTTTTGATTTGGGGTCATTTACATTAATTTTACAAAAGCAAAAGAACTTATATCTAAAATTCTAAACAAACATTAGAGTTAAAGCGCCAAAATAGTCGTTAAAACGGAAATATGCAACATTTTATCGAAAAAAAATGCTTTTAATCGAAATATTATGAAATCAATCGTACTTGTTAGGCACGGAAAATCTTCATGGGAATTTGACATTTCAGACTCCTTAAGACCTTTAAAAAACAGAGGAGTTAATGATGCTAAACTGGTTGCTAATCAGTTTATTAATCGAAATAAGCTACCTGATTTTATTTACTCAAGTCCAGCAGTTAGAGCCTTCTCTACATGTAAAATATTTCTGGAGATTTTTAGCTTGTCAGAAGATTCTGTTGGTGTTAAAGAGGATTTGTATGATTTTGGAGGAGAAAATGTTATAAACTTTATTAAAAGATTACCCGATAATTATAATTTGGTTATGTTATTTGGTCACAATCATGCTTTTACATCAATTGCTAATATATTTGGTGATAAGTTTATAGATAATCTTCCAACAAGTGGCCTTATTAAGCTTAATTTTGACATTTCTGATTGGAAAGATTTAAAAAAGGGAACCACAGAATTTATAATTATTCCAAAGGAATTAAGAGCATGACAAAACACAAAAACATATACATTAACAGAGAATTAAGTTGGCTACAGTTTAATGCAAGAGTGCTTCAAGAAGCTGCTGATGAAACTGTACCGTTAATAGAGCGTTTAAGATTTTTAGGTATTTTTTCTAATAATCTAGACGAATTTTTCAAAGTAAGGTATGCAACTGTAAAGCGAATTTATGATGCTGGTAAAGGTGGTAAAAGCGAGCTTGGAGGTATTAAAGCAGGTGAATTATTAGAAGAAATTACTGAAGTAGTAATTGAGCAGCAAAGAGAAAGCGTCGAAATTTTAAATAAAATAGAGAAAGAACTTGAAAGTGAGAATATTTTCATTATCAATGAGACTGAAATTGAAGCTGATCATCACGAGTTTATAAAAAACTATTTCTATCAAGAAATAAGTCCAGCTCTTGTTGTAATTATTTTAGATGAAGATATAGCACTTCCTGAACTTAAGGATAGTGCAGGCTACCTTACTATAACAATGTCTAATTCTGGAGGAAAAGACCAATATGCTCTTATAGAGATATCCAAAAGTATGGAGCGTTTTATTGTTCTTCCTAATAGAGGCGAGGCTAATTATATTATAATGGTTGACGATGTAATTAGATATTGTTTAGATGAAATTTTCAATATTTTTAAATATGATTCTATTTCATCTCATATGATAAAAATTACTCGTGACGGAGAATTAGATTTTGATAGTGATTTAAGTAAGAGTTTTGTAGATAAATTATCTCGAAGCGTTAAAGGTAGACAAAGTGGAGATCCCGTTAGGTTTGTTCACGATAAAAGTATTGAACCAGATACGTTAAGCTTTCTTTTAGAACGAATGGAAATAGATTCAAAAGATAGTATTATTCCTGGTGGTCGTTACCATAACCGTAGAGATTATATGGATTTTCCTAGTTTAGGTAGAAAAGATTTGTTGTATGATAGAATAAAACCTTTGCCAGTAAAGGGTTTGAGTTTACAGGAAAGTATATTTACCACTATAGCTAAAAAAGATTATTTGGTCTACACACCTTATCATACATTTTCCTATGTTGTAAAGTTTTTAAGAGAGGCTGCACTAGACCCAAAAGTTAGAACAATAAAGATAACTATTTATAGGTTAGCTCAGATATCTCACGTTGCAAGTTCACTTATTAATGCAGCAAAAAATGGCAAGTATGTAACTGTATCTATAGAACTTAGGGCGCGTTTCGATGAAGAAGCTAATATCAATTATGCTGAGCAAATGCAAGATGCTGGTGTAAATATGTTGTTTGGTGTACCAGGATTAAAAGTTCATAGTAAAATGTGTGTTATTGAGCGTGAAGAAAATAATAAGCTTAAGCGTTATGGTTTCATTAGTACAGGTAATTTTAACGAGTCCACAGCCAAGTTTTATACAGATTTTACGCTTCTTACAGCAAATCCTAAAATTTTAAAAGACATCAATAAAGTATTTAACTTTTTAGAAGTTAATTACATCGTTAATAGATATAAACATATTATAGCGTCGCCGCATTATACTAAAACCAAATTATTCTCTTTAATTGATAAAGAGATTGAAAATGCTAAAAATGGCAAAAATGCTTATATAAAATTAAAAATGAATAGTATAAGCAGCTATAAAATGGTTGACAAACTTTATGAAGCAAGTAGGGCAGGTGTTAAAATACAGATGATTGTTAGAGGCTTATGTTGTTTGGTGCCTGGTGTAGAAGGAATGAGTGAAAATATAGAAATTATTAGTATAGTAGATAAATTCTTAGAACATACACGTTTGTATGTGTTTTCTAATAATGATAACCCATTGGTTTATATTTCTTCAGCAGATTGGATGACCAGAAATATTGAACATAGAGTAGAGGTGAGTTGTCCAATTTATGAAGAAGACATAAAGCAAGAATTACAAGATTTATTCGATATTTGTTGGAATGACAATGTAAAAGCTCGTCATATCAATGAAACACAAGATAATACGTATCTAAGAAATGATAAACCAAAAATTAGAGCTCAGTTCGATACATACAATTATTACTTAAAAAAGTTAGAAGGATAATATGCTGAAGATTCAAAAATATGCTGCTATAGATATCGGTTCTAATGCAGTTAGATTATTAATTTCAAACATTATAGAGCAAAGCGGCAAACCAACCGTATTTAAAAAAAATTCATTAGTACGTGTTCCTATCAGACTAGGTGCAGATGTTTTTATTAATGGTAAAGTATCAAAATATAATCAAGAACGAATGATAGATACCATGAAAGCATTTAGCTTACTAATGAAGTCTCATGGTGTAGCTAGGTATAAGGCCTGCGCTACGTCTGCTATGAGAGAGGCTAATAATAGTGCTGTTCTAACAAAAAAAATTATTGACAGTTGTGGGATTAGTATTGATATAATTGATGGAGAGGAAGAAGCAGCTATTATTGCTGCAACCGATCTAAGCACCTATATCGATGAAAATAAGACCTATCTTTATGTAGATGTAGGAGGTGGGAGTACAGAATTTTCAATTATTCATAATGGTATTAAAGTAAAGTCCAAATCTTTTAAAGTAGGAACTGTTAGACTTCTTAATGATATTGTAACAAGAGAAACTTGGAATGAATTAGAGCAATGGATTAGAGAAAATGCTTCAGTCTACGAAAAAATAGACCTAATAGGTTCTGGTGGTAACATCAATAAAATATTCAAAATTTCCGGAAAACAACTAGGTAAGCCGCTGACGTATTTCTATTTGAGTAATTATTATCATACTTTACAACAATACTCATACGAAGAGCGCATAACTGAGCTAAACCTGAACCAAGACAGAGCAGATGTTATTATTCCAGCAACAAGAATATACTTATCTGCAATGAAGTGGAGTGGAGCTAAAGATATTTATGTCCCAAAAATAGGGTTGTCAGACGGAATTATAAAGAGTGTTTATTACGAAACTGTTTCTAGTGTAGCTATTTAGTTTAGTAAATTGAATTTTACCGTTTAACTACTTTTTCTCTATTAAAATCTATACATTTACTTCAATATGAGAATTTAATTTATATTCGCTGTCTCAAATTAATATTATGAAGAAAATTTTACTTGCCTCAGTATTAGTATGCTTTACAACAATTTGTTTAGCTCAAGAAGTTCGTTATGGTGTAAGAGGAGCGCTTAATGTATCTAATCTAGATTTTGATCCAGATGCTACTTTTGAAAATAAACATAGAAATGGATTTGCTTTTGCAGGTTTTGTTGATTATGGTTTTTCTGAAGATTTAGCATTACATACAGAATTACAATGGTCTGCAGAAGGCGGTAAGGATGAAAACCTAAGAGCAGATTATATACAAATGCCAATTTTATTAAAATTATCTACTTCAGATAGATTATCTTTTATGGCAGGACCTCAGGTAGCATTAAAAACATGGAAAGACAACGATGGTTTTTCAACATTTACATTTTCTGGTGTTGTTGGTGCAGAGTATATGATAACTGATGAGTTGTTTGTTGATGCAAGATTTTCTTACGGAGTAACAAACATCTTAGATGAAGATGACATACCAAATCTAGAGGCTAAAAACCACGTAATGCAATTTGGTTTTGGAATAAAGATTTAAGGAAAATCAACTTTTAATTATAAAAATATGGCTTCAATATTACTTGAAGCTTTTTTTATTATCCATGTACAGTTTCCTTTTTACCTAAATCTTTGATGATGTCTGCCTCATATTCAAGAAGTTGTTGCCATTTTTGGTCTACTTCTTTTCTGTCTCCATATTGCCTTGCAAAATTTAAAAACATAGTGTAGTGGTTGGCTTCGCTAATCATTAATTTTCTATAGAATTTAGCTAATTTTTTATCTTCAAGTTCTTCAGAAAGTAATCTAAAGCGTTCACAACTACGTGCTTCGATTAGTGCTGCATACAATAGTCTGTGCACTAACTGCGTGGTTCTGCTACCACCTTTTTGGAAAAACTTTAATAGGGCAAGTACATACTCATCTTTACGATCTCTACCAAGCGTCCAGCCACGTTCTAAAATAAGGTCATGTACCATTTTAAAATGACTCATTTCTTCCTCAACCAAATCAATCATTTCCTGAACTAGTTCTGTATATTCTGGGAAACCTACAATTAAAGAAATGGCCGTACTCGCTGCCTTTTGCTCACAATAGGCGTGATCTGTAAGTATTTCTTCAATATTCTTTTCTACAATGTTTACCCATCTTGGGTCTGTTGGTAGTTTGAGACCTAACATAGTTTTAATGTTTTTCGGTTTGAATGAAATTTGCTTTTCCTTTATCGTTAATCAGTATTTTATGATGAGATACCTTATCTGTTTCAGGTATAGCATACATAACATCTATAGCCACTGTATTGATATAGCTTGGGTCGTCATCTACTTGTATTGCGTTTAAAATAGCAAGTTTGTCAAAATTATAAAGGTCAGACCCTTTTAATAAATTAGTATTAAAGTTAAATGCCGTATTCGCTTTTTGTTTATCAAAGCTTTTATTATAGATAATCTTGTTGTCCTTTTCAACTAAAATATCAAACTTAAAATTACGATAATACGTTTGATAATTTATGGTGTCTTTTATTTTAGTGAATAATACACTGTTGTCCATATCAGTGTAGGCCTTTATCTTTACTCTAAAGCCATTGCTTAGTGTAGTGTCAACTTGGCGTTCCGTATAGCTTTCAGGTTTATATACATCTATTTGTACAGATACGGTTTTATTAAATTCTTCAATATCTTTTGCTAAAGATTGATTTTTGGTAATGCGACCTTCACAACTTGTAAAAGCAAGAACTATAAATAAAAGTAAACCAAGTATATTTCTCATATGCTTATATATCTAATCCGAAAGCTTTCTTTAGTAATTCTATATTAGGATTCTTTTCTTTTAGCTTTTCATACTTTTCTCTCGGTGTAAAAGCATATTTCTTTGCTACTTCTTCATTTACAGTTATCTCTAAGTGTAAATCATAGTTTAATAGCCTCTTGCGCAAATAGGCAAGAAGCGGAAATTGAGCACGCTCTAACTCAATTTTATTAGTATTATTAGAGTAGGTAAGGTGAATAGCAGTGTCCTTTAACTTTGGTTTGTCCATTTGAAGTATAGAAGCTAATATCTTTTCACCTTTTTTACTCATTGAAGAAGTATAGTCATTCCATGCTTCTGTTAATGCTTCTTGAGAGACTGGCTCTTTAGGAAGATCTTCTTCGTCTATAACAACATCTAACTGACGTATTTGATGCTCTTTCTTTTTTCTAATGCTTTTTAAAGATAAACCCGAAGTAGATTTTTTAGCATTATTAATTGAAATTTTTGGAACAGTAACTGGCTCGGAAACTGTGTTCACTGAATTATTTTGAACTTCTTGTTTCTCTATTTTTTCAGGTTGAGAAGAGTTTTGTGTTTCTTGTTTGTTTTTATTAACAGGAATTGGTGTGATACCTTTTGCCTGAAAATATGAAGGTGGAATTATGAAATGCCTGTCATTTTTTTTTTCTCCATCAAAAGTGATAGAGGCCAGTTGCATAAGTGTTAACTCAACAAGTAATCTTTGATTTTTACTTGTTTTGTATTTTAAATCGCAATCATTGGCTTGTTCAATGCCTTTAAGCAGAAAGGTATTAGAAGTTTTTCTAGATTGTTCAACATACTTCTGTTTAGTTTCATCTCCAACTTCTAGTAAATCTATAGTGGCTTGGTTTTTACAAACCATTAAATCTCTAAAATGTGAAGCTAAACCTGCAATATAATGATGACCATCAAAACCTTTAGATAATATTGTGTTGAACTGAACCAATAAATCAGGAATCTTATTTTCTAAGATTAAATCCGTACTTTCAAAATACGTTTCGTAATCTAATACATTAAGGTTTTCGGTTACAGCTTGTCTCGTCAAATTTTTACCAGAAAAACTTACAACCCTATCAAAAATCGATAAAGCATCACGCATGGCACCATCAGCTTTTTGAGCAATAATATGTAAGGCGTCATCTTCTGCTTTTATACCTTGTTCTTCTGCTATATACTTTAAGTATTCTTTAGCGTCAGTAACCGTAATTCTCTTAAAATCAAATATTTGACAACGCGATAAAATTGTTGGAATAATTTTATGCTTTTCTGTAGTGGCCAAAATAAAAATGCAATGCTTTGGTGGCTCTTCTAATGTTTTAAGAAAGGCATTAAATGCAGCCTGCGAAAGCATGTGTACCTCATCTATAATGTAGACTTTGTATTTACCAACTTGTGGAGGAATCCTAACCTGGTCGGTTAAGTTTCTGATATCGTCTACAGAGTTGTTTGAAGCAGCATCTAGCTCAAAAATATTGAAAGCAAAATCTTCATCTTCATTAGTATTACCATCGCTATTTATCATTTTAGCAAGGATACGTGCGCATGTTGTTTTGCCTACACCACGAGGACCTGTAAATAGTAACGCTTGTGCTAAGTGATTGTTTTCAATAGCATTAAGAAGTGTATTTGTAATGGCTTGTTGCCCAACAACATCCTTAAAGGTTTGAGGTCTGTATTTACGTGCCGATACTACGAAATGCTCCATGAAAAAATAACTGAAATACAAATTTAATAATAACCTCTAAATAGCCATTTCTTAAGATTAAAATTTAAATAGGAGTTATTAACAATTTATGTAATTTTGACGGCTAGTAAATCGCCTTATCGATTCTAATGTAATTAGGGTAGGAAAGTCCGAACACCATAGTGCAAACATAGTGGTTAACAGCCACCAGCCGAGAGGTTAGGAAAAGTGCAACAGAAAGGATGTACAGGTAATGCTGTAGTGAAATCAGGTAAACTCTATGTGGTGCAATGTCATGTATACCAACGTTTGAGAGCTGCACGTTCGATGTTGGAGGGTAGGCAGCTAAAGTTTGCTGGTAACAGTAAACTCAGATAAATGATAAGGGTTGAGACTATAAATGTTTCAATACAGAATTCGGCTTATAGGTTTGCTCAACTATAAAAAACCCTTTACTATTTCAGTAAAGGGTTTCTTTTTGTATTTAAGATTTTTTTATTCTGGATAGTAGCTTAAATCTGGACGAATTTTAGCTTCTACTTCATTGTATTTAGTGGCGAGTTTAATAACTTCCCAAAATGTAGCTTGACTTTCATCTCCTAAAAGTTCATCATCATCCTCACCGTCTTGTGCTATGGCTAACTCACTTTCACCAGCTACAGATACCATATAGTAACTTTCTTCGCTGCCAAATCCACTGTGATATACCTCATATCCATTTTTAACACCTTTTGTTTCAAACATCTCTTTAATTTTTGCCATGCCTTCATTCATAGCTTTTGCGTTTTTTGGAGCGTAATACAAAAAGTGATATTCCCTTTCGTTTTTGTCTTTGGTATCATAGCCTTCTGGCATATATGATAACTCAGGAATGAAATGTATAATCTCATTACTGTGAGAATCATAGCACTCATCCATTCCCTCAAACATTTTACCCATTTCTTCCTCACCAATTTTCTTCGCAAGACCTTCCATTGGGTTGGTGTCTAACTCAGCCATGTTCTTAATTGGTGATACATAAACATAACGACCATCTTCCACACTAATGGTTGTCCAACTCATACCTTCAATTTTATTCTCGTCACAGCTTTTCTTTAGCTTTAGTGCCAATTCTTCATATTTTGGCATCATTTCAAACTTTACATTGTCTGTATGTACAACAAACATTGTAGGTTGCTCTTCTTCTTGTGAATTTGAAAAGTTTACAGTAAAAACTGTTAATAAGAGAATTAGTAATCCCGTTTTTAAATTCTTCATAATAATTTGATTTAATTGGTTAGTAAAATATTTAATAGCAAGTACTAACAAAGAGGTTAATTAAATCGTAGATAAACAGGACTAGTTTATTTATTTAAAAATCAGATATTTAAACTACTAATTTAATAAAAAATAAATTTTAGGATTTATACTACAAATTGAAGTATCTTAAAGTAGTATGTTTTGGATGAATTATAATAAAAAATAGAGACAGTTTAAATAAAAAAGCTAAACATGTTACCTCCATATTTTTTAGAATGAGAGTAATGCTCTAAGTGGCTTAAATCTGTATGTTTAGAATGCTCTATAATTAAAAGACCTTCTTCTTCTTCTAAAAGATTATTTTTGAAAACTAATTCTGGAATTTTTGAGAATATCTCCACATCAAAGTCATAAGGAGGATCGGCAAAGATTATATTGAATTGTTGTGAGAAATTTTCTAAAAACTTAAAGACATCACTTTTTATTGTTTTTATAGGCATATCAAAGTTTTCTGCGGTACTGTTTATAAATTTTATACAGCCATAATTGTCATCTACTGCTGTAATGTCTTCTGTACCTCTAGAAGCAAATTCGTAACTTATATTTCCTGTTCCTGAGAATAAATCTAATACAGAAATGTCATCAAAATAGTATTGATTATTGAGTATGTTAAATAAGGCCTCTTTAGCCATATCTGTGGTTGGACGAACAGGCAGCTTGGCAGGAGCTACAATTTTTCTGCCTTTATATGTTCCAGAGATTATTCGCATTAAAAGGTGTTTAGAATCAAGTAGTATTGGTGTAATCTTTTTGTATCGATTTTTTCTGAAAAGGTATAAGTAAAGTTCATTTTTTCAAACTCTACATGTCTTATATAAGTATATAGTAAACTATACAATTCATCATCTTGGTTAATAACACCACTTAAATAGATTACGGTAGTTTCAACATCTAGGCTAAGCTGTTCAAATACAAATAAAACATAGTATATAAAATCTTCCTTGCTATGATATTCAAAAGTATTAAATAACTGCAGTTGTTGTTTGTCTATAACGGCAATCTCTATGGTATTGCTGTTAACATGAAGATATACATCTATACTATCGCTTTGGTGTTTTTTTTGCAAAAGCGTATCAACTAAAACAGTAGATGAGTGCTTATACGTAAACTCTCCGAAGGTTTCATAAATGTAGTTGTTGATATTTATATATGGTATATATACGTTTACACTATCATTTACAGTAATATCATCATGAGTAATATAATCTGTTTTTAAAATTTTTGTATTGAATTTTAAATAGTCTGCTTTATTATTTTCGTCATAGAGTGCCTTTGGGACAAGTGTAGATAGTTCGTTTTGATGCACAACGGTAATACTATCAAATTCATCTGAAAATACCGAGTTAGCACTCAATTCCGTTTTAAGCCTGTTTAATACATCAAAAGGATTTAGTTTATGATGAAATGAAATACTATTAAGAAACTCAATTGTGTTAGAGGTTCTGTTTAGTATACAAAAAGAAAGCCCATTCAAATTAACTTGAATGGACAGTTCTTTAATGTTATTTTTAGTCAAAACTTTATTCCTTGTTTGAAAGGTCTTTACCCCAATTTCCACTAGTGTTAACTTCTTCCATAGAACCAATTTTTACTGACTCTCCTTTAACACCAGCAATAGAAACTGCTTGCTTTTCTTTATCTATTAGATACTTTTCTTGACCATCTAATACTATAGCTTTGTCTACACTAACTTCAAAAACAGGAATTTCTTCTATTTTACCTGCTTTTAGAGTAAATTTTGCTCCAGGCTTACCAATGCCAACATCAGCCATATTTTTGTAACGGCTATCACCTTTAAATATAGAATCTTTTACATTCCAGTAATTTAATGTATCTATTAATGTAATAGTCTTCATAGTTTCAACATTACCAAAAGCACGTGTTCTTTCTTCATCTAGAACTAATGTATCTCTTCTTTGAGTAATAGGAATACTATCGTTTTCTACAAAATCTATTAGCTTATCAAAACTACCTGCATATTCTCCTTTTACTTCTTTGTATGCAACTTGCGAATCTCTGATATCTACTAATCTATCAATTACAACTTTATAACGCTCAACCTTTAATTGATTGAATTCTATTTCCTTGTATACAGACATAAACGTAATGTACCCAAGAAAAATAATAAGTGCCCAAAGTACCAAGTTAATTACTGGTTTTATTTTTTTAGGAACAAATTTGTCAATTACCCATACGATAAGGATGGTTAAAATTATAATACCAATTATAGCTGCAATTATCATTTTTTAGTTTTTATTTATTAATTAGCTCTCTCGCAAATCTACAATTTTTTTTTATTGGGAAAAACTATCTAAATAAAAATCATTCAAATTTCAAATAGGTTTTTTTATGATAGTATAATAATGGTATATTGCTCATAATTTAATTCTATATGATTACTAATGCTTCTGCATTTTATACACTCTTAAAGTCTAAGTTTCCATTTGCTGCTACCTCTAAACAAGACAAGGTATTAATGCAATTATCTCAGTTTATTTTTGATGCCTCTTCAAATCAGGTCTATTTATTGAGAGGTTATGCCGGAACCGGGAAAACGAGTATTGTGGGTACAATAGTGAATAATTTATGGCAAGCAAAAAAAAATGCAGTATTGTTAGCACCAACAGGAAGAGCAGCTAAGGTTATTTCTAATTATTCTAAAAAGGAGGCATTTACAATACACAAAAAAATATACTTCCCTAAAAAAGAGAAGGGTGGAGGTGTAAAATTTGTTATGCAACCCAATAAGCACAGAAACACCATATTTATTGTTGATGAGGCTTCAATGATACCAGATGCACCATCTGACTCTAAATTGTTTGAAAACGGATCTTTATTAGATGATTTAATGCAATATGTATACTCAGGTCATCAGTGCAAACTATTATTAATAGGTGATAAGGCACAGCTGCCACCTGTAAAATCAGATTTAAGTCCTGCTTTAGATTCTGATAAGCTAAGTTTAAATTATAATAAAGATATTTCTGGAGTTGAGTTAGACGAAGTTGTACGTCAAGAACAAGACTCTGGGATTCTGGAAAATGCTACAGAAATACGTACTACATTAGAATCTGGGTTTTATGAAAGCTTCAAATTCAATGTTGCTACATATAAGGATATTGTACGTTTAGTTGATGGTTATGAAATTATGGATGCCATCAATGATGCCTATAGTAGTAATGGATATGAAGAAACAGCAATAATAGTTCGTAGTAACAAAAGAGCCAATCTTTATAATAAACAAATAAGAGAACGTATATTATTTAATGAAAGTGAATTGTCTGCAGGTGATTATCTAATGGTAGTTAAGAATAATTACTTTTGGATTAAACCAACAACAGAAGCAGGTTTCATTGCAAATGGAGATATAATTGAAGTATTAGAAATCTTTAGTATTAAAGAATTGTATGGTTTTAAATTTGCTGAAGTTAAGGTTAAAATGGTGGATTATCCGAGAATGCGACCTTTTGAAACCGTTTTACTTTTAGATACCATTGATGCTGAAAGTGCATCATTAAGCTATGATGATTCTAATAGACTTTATCAAGAAGTTGCTAAAGACTATGCAAATGAGACCAGTAACTACAAGCGTTTTTTAGGAGTTAAAAACAATAATTATTTTAACGCCTTACAGGTAAAGTTTTCTTATGCCATTACGTGTCATAAGTCTCAAGGAGGTCAATGGAACACTATTTTTGTGGAGCAACCCTACTTACCAAACGGCATGGATAAAGATTACTTACGTTGGTTATATACAGCAGTAACACGTGCAAAAGAGAAACTTTATCTTATAGGATTTAAAGACGAAATGTTTGTTCAAAACGACGTCAATTAAAAGAGAAAACTTTATTTTTGAATACCGATAAAGCAGATATATGAAGATTATATCCATGATTCCTGCACGTTACAGTGCTTCTCGTTTTCCAGGTAAATTAATGCAAAATTTAGCAGGAAAATCAGTAATACTTCGAACATACGAAGCAACAGTTGCGACCAACCTTTTTAGTGAAGTTTACGTTGTAACAGATAGTGACATTATATATAATGAAATTGTAAATAATGGCGGAAAGGCTATAATGAGCCAAAAAGAACACGAATCTGGTAGTGACAGAATTGCAGAAGCAGTAGCGAATGTAGATTGTGATATTGTTGTAAATGTACAAGGAGATGAACCTTTTACTGAAGCTGAAAGTTTACGAAAAGTATTAGAAGTTTTCAAAGAAGATCAACAAAAGGAAATTGATTTAGCTTCTTTAATGGTAGAAATTACAGATTGGGAAGAAATCAACAATCCAAACACCGTTAAGGTTATTGTAGATCAAAATAATTTTGCTTTATACTTTTCTAGAAGTCCAATTCCGTTTCCGAGAGATAAGCAGGCAGGAGCACGTTATTTTAAGCATAAAGGAATTTATGCCTTTAGAAAACAAGCTTTATTAGATTTTACCGTTTTACCTATGCAATTTATTGAAGCAACCGAAAAGATTGAGTGCATTCGATATTTAGAATATGGTAAGAAAATTAAAATGGTAGAAACCCAAGTTCAAGGTGTAGAAATTGATACTCCTGAGGATTTAGAAAGAGCTAAAAAATTGTGGAAATAGATTACAGCAACATAAAAGTAATTGGCTTTGATGCTGATGATACACTTTGGGTAAATGAGACCTATTTTAGAGAAGCAGAAGAAGAGGTGGGTCATTTATTATCGCATTATGAAACACCAAATAAAATAGATCAGGAACTCTTTAAAATGGAGATGAAAAACCTTCCAACCTATGGCTATGGTGTAAAGGGTTTTGTGTTGTCTATGATAGAGTTGGCCATAGAATTATCTAATGGAAGCGTTTCAAATGAAATTATAGGTAAGATTTTAGATATTGGTAAAAACATGATTAATAAACCAATAGAATTATTGGATGGTGTAGATGAAGTCTTAAAAGCCTTATCAAAAGATTACAAATTGATAGTTGCAACAAAAGGCGATCTGTTAGATCAAGAACGCAAGCTAGAAAAATCTGGTCTTTTAGATTACTTTCATCATATTGAAGTATTGAGTGAAAAACAAGAGTCGAATTATCAAAAGCTTCTTAATCACTTAGACATTAAACCTTCGGAATTTTTGATGATTGGTAACTCATTAAAATCAGATATTTTGCCATTAGTAAATATTGGAGCAGAAGCAATACATGTTCCTTTTCATACGACTTGGCTGCATGAAAAAGTGAGTAAAACAGAAACAGAAGGATTAGAGTATAAAACCGTTGAGAGTTTAAAAGATATTTTAAGTGTTTTAAGATGAGGTATATAGATGTCGATTCCTGGAACCGAAAACGATTGTACCATCATTTTATGCAGTTAAAAGACCCATTTTTTGGAGTTGTTATTCCGTTTGATGTTACTAATGCTTTTGAATTTTCAAGAAAAAGAAATGTAAGTTTTTTTGTAAAATATTTGCACGATTGTATGAAGGCTATAAACACGGTAGATAATTTTAGATATCGCATAATTAATCAAAAAGTTGTTGATTATGATGTTATTCATGCATCTGCAACTGTGGCTAGAGAGGATAATACTTATGGTTTTTCGTTTATAAGCTATAGTGAAGATTTAGATGAATTCAGCACTAATTTCAACGAGGAAAAAAAAAGAATTCAAAATTCAGATGAGTTGTATCCTCCTTTAAATGGACAGGATTGTATACATTGTTCTGCATTGCCTTGGTTTCATTTTACAGGACATAAAGAACCTTCCTCTGGTAATATTGAATCAATACCAGAATTGGCGTTTTCAAAATATAAAAAAGAGGGAAGTAAGTTAATAATGAATGTTTCAATACATGTAAATCATGCCCTAATTGATGGTTACCATGTTGGGCAGTTTGCTGAAATATTTCAAAATAATTTAAATACTTAGGTAAAACCAAGTTTGTTGTTATTTTTGTTAAAGATATATAAGAGTAAATGATATATAAAAATTTTCCAATGGTGTCTAGGATTGTTTTTGGGCGCGGAAGTTTTAATCAATTAGATGAAATTTTAGCTCCTAAAAGAAATGGACGAAATGCACCATTCATATTTTATGTAGATGAAGTTTTTAAGGGCAATCATTGGTTAACCTCAAGGATTACATTGTCTTACAAAGACAAGATAATTTACGTACCTACTAAAGAAGAGCCTAAAACGTCTCAAATAGATCAATTAGTAGAAGATATTATTCTAGAATTTAGTGAGTTACCTTCTGGCATCATAGGTATAGGTGGAGGAATTGTTATGGATGTTGCTAAAGCAGTATCTCTAATGTTAACCAATAAAGGTCAATCTAAAGATTATCAAGGATGGGATTTAATTAAAAATCCAGCTATATATCATGTAGGTATTCCAACAATTTCGGGTACAGGCGCGGAAGTCTCTAGAACAACCATACTTACAGGTCCAGATCGTAAATTGGGTATAAATAGTGATTATACACCTTTCGATCAAGTTATTTTAGATCCAGAATTAACTAAAGATGTTCCTAAAAATCAATGGTTTTATACAGGTATGGATTGTTTTGTTCATTGTGTAGAATCTCTTAATGGAACGTATTTAAATGCTTTCAGTAAAACGTATGGAGAGAAAGCTTATGAGCTTTGTCAAGAAATTTTCTTAAGCGATAATTTAACGGAAGAAGAGTCTCAAGATAAATTAATGATGGCATCTTGGCATGGTGGTATGAGTATTGCCTACTCTCAAGTTGGGGTAGCCCATGCTATGAGTTATGGATTAGGCTACCTGCTTGGTGTTAAGCATGGTATTGGAAATTGTATTGTTTTCGATCATTTAGAAGACTTTTACCCAGAAGGAGTAGCTATGTTTAAAAAGATGAAAGAACAACATGGTGTTGAATTACCGCAAGGTATTTGTGCAGACTTAGATGAGAATCAATTTAATACCATGATTGATGTAGCGCTTAGCCTCGAACCGCTATGGGAAAATGCAATTGGAAAAAATTGGAAAACTAAAATTACAAGAGAAGTGCTTCTAAAGCTCTATAAAAAAATGTAAAATGCGCTGGCTAGCCAAATTCATTTATTTTAAACTCTTAGGATGGAAAATTGTAGGTAATACCAATTTTTCAGCAGATACCATTAAAAAAGCTGTAATTATAGGAGTACCTCACACAAGCTGGCACGACTTTTATATTGGCCTTTTACTAAGAAAAGTAGCAGGTGTTAAAACCAATTTTGTTGCTAAAAAAGAACTATTTCGTTGGCCATTTGGATATTATTTTAGAGCTGTTGGAGGAAAGGCTTTAGACAGAACTTCGGGTCAGAATAAAGTTGAAGCTATTGCCAAATTATTTGAGAAAGAAGAAGAATTTAGATTAACTCTTGCACCAGAAGGAACACGTAAAAAGGTGGTTAAATGGAAAACAGGCTTTTACTATATAGCTAAAGCTGCCAATGTACCAATCATTATGTTTACTTTCGACTTTAAAAACAAACAGAATAAAATCTCAGAGCCTTTTTATCCAACAGATAATATAGAGGAAGATTTTAAATTCATGAAAGCCTTTTATAAAGGAGTGGAAGGTAAGATCAAAGAATATAGTTGAAAATATGGCATAAGATTTGTTTAATATTTAATGCAATGAAACATAAAGTAAACTTATAAGTCCCTAAAAAGAAACATTGCCTCAAAAAGCTATCAATTTAAGTTGATAGCTTTTTTTCTGCCATATATTTACTAAGAAGACTGTTTGTCTGAGATTGAAGTTTCTCTCTAAAAAAACTAGTTTTACCTAATAACCAACCTTTAAGTCCAAAGGCTTGCTTTGCCCAATTATGAAGATTAAAATTGTCTGTATGCTTAATTATTAATCCATCTTTAAATTCAAATGTAGCATCAATCTTATTATGAACCTTTCTTCCCGTTTTACTAAAGGTATAGAAAGCTTCCCAATGAGCTGAGTTTTCAGTAATGTCTGAAGCTTCAACTATAAAATCTTTTCCTTTCTGCGATTCACATAGCATATGCCACATAGCACTAGCTTGTTTACCTTTTAAAATACCGAAAGCAGGATCTTCAAAAATAACATCCTTATGATAGTAAGAAGTCATTTTCTGAGCATCGAGTTGATGGAATGCTTGATAAAAATCAGCTATTAAACTACTCATAACTAAATGTTTATGAATTATTTTTAAATTTTTTAAACTTTTTTAAAACCCACCTAAGCATAATTACGTAAGTAAAATACAAACAAAAAACTTATTTAATCATGAAAATTCAAAATGTAATGAAAAATCGAAATTCTAAATTAATAGCAGCCATGGTTGTTATGGTATCATTTTTAGCAACCTCATGTAGTGATGATGATGATGACAACAACGGAGATAATCAAACAATTAGCCTTTTTGCCTCAAACAATTCTAATGGAAATATTACTGTTTATGATGTAACGTCTTCTCAAAGTATTACATCTAAGACCTTAATTACAACTTCTACCGCAGCAGATGGTGTGTATTACAATAATAGCACAGAGTCTGTTTTTCAAGCATCAAGATCTGGAAACAATTTAGAGGGATTTTTAGATGTAGATGATCTTGTAACTGGTTCTGCAATTAATGTAGGTGTAACTGGTACTAGTGATATGATGAGTCCTAGAGAGGTTGCCGTTAATGGAAATTTATTTGTTGTAGCTGATAATGCTGATGTTGACGGAGACACAAACACACCAGATGGTAGGTTATATGTTTATACAATGTCTAACGGAAATTTTTCTTTAAGAAATGTAATTACTACAAACTTCAAACTTTGGGGAATTACTTTTAATGGAAACGATTTATATGCAGTTGTAGACGCAACTAATGAGTTAGCCATTTTTACAAACTTCTTATCAAATACCTCAACAACAACATTAAGTGCTTCTAAACGTATTGTTATTGAAGGAATAGTTAGAACTCATGGTATTACTTACGATGCTGGTTCTGACGTATTAGTGATGACTGACATTGCTGCAGCTTCTAATGGACAAGATGATGGTGGTTTTCATGTGATAGAAAACTTTACTAACAAACTGAATGCTACTTCTAACGGTGGTACATTAGCATTGTCTAGTCAAACCCGTGTTGCTGGTAGTTCTACCTTGTTAGGTAACCCAGTAGATGTGGCTTATGATGCAAATACCCAAACAGTTTACATTGCAGAAGCTGGTAATGGTGGAGGAAGAATATTAGCCTTTAACAATATTAGTTCTGGTGGTAACTTAACACCGTTTTTTAATAGTGCTTTAGCATCGGCTTCGTCGGTGTATTTATCTAACAATTAATATTTTTTTGAGTTTTAAAATTGTTATGAAAAAGAGAGAGGCTTCCTTTAGTTAGGGAGCCTTTTTTATTTTAAGTTGCCTTTATGATGGCGCAATTTATCACTTAATTTTCTCAAACGCTGATAGACAAATGCATTGGTTTTAACATAATAAAATGAGATGAAACATACAGTTGTTAAAAATAAAGCCGCACCAATTATAGCCTGCCATGGCAACAAGGTTTTACCTATGAGTTGATGCAAACCAATACCAGTAAAACTTCCGTAAATGATTATAAAATGAATAACATAAATAGATAAGGTTTTTTGCCCAATTTTAAGTAATAACGGTTTTTTTATATAATCTTCAGAAGCATAGAATATGGCAAACAATAATAAGACATTTCCTAACCTTATAAATAGGTAGTTATAGTTAGCTACATCTTTAAAAATTTCTAAATCTGTTATATAAAAGAGCTTCATTAAAAGCCAACCCGATTTAAATATTAAAGCGAGCCCAAAAACAACAAAGCCAAAGATTATACCTGGTTTAAACTTTGGTCGTTCTAAATATCTATAGAAAATTGTAGCTATAAAAGCACCAAAAGCAATATACCCAAACCATGGGATAATATTAAAAACAGATCCGTAATCTTTGGTGAGCCAATTAGCAAATACTTTTGGAATATTAGGTAAGTCTAGATATCTATAAAGTGGCTCAGTAAGGAAAATTACAAATCCCAAAAGACACATTAGTATTGAAAATAGAAGTGTCTTTTTGAGAGTAATTTTGTAGATGCCAACAACTAATATAAGAGATAAGCCAATACATTGTAGAACATCAACGAGTAAAAAGTAAGGTGAATCAAAATCTCCATATAACCATTGAAATATAGGTGCACGTAGAAGATAACCTATACCTATGAGAAGTAACCCTCTGTTAAACCCTTTTTTCATTCTATAGGCAACATCACCACTACGCTTTGCTTTAATTAATAAGTAAGAAAATATTAATCCTGAAATGGTAAAAAACGTTGGAGCAGTAATTCCTCTAAAGTATTTCCAAATTGAAAAAGCCAAGTTACTATCATCTCTATAAGATACATCTAAAAGTGTATCTATAAAATGACCCTGAAGCATCATTAATATAGCAAAAGCTCTAACAGCATCAATAAAGTAAAGACGTTTTTTATCCACTTTCAGGTTGGTTGAATAACAAATATAGGATTTAGTGATTTAATCGTTTTTCAAAAAATAAATTTCTGTGTTAAAAAGCACAAAAAAAAGGGCAGAAGCCCTTTTAGTTTATAGAATAATTATTTTGTTATTCTGCGGATTCTTCCATGGTGTGATACACATTTTGAACATCGTCGTCTTCTTCAAGTTTTTCTAGAAGTTTCTCTACATCTTCAGCTTGCTCGGCTGTTAATTTTTTTGTCACTTGTGGAATACGTTCAAAACCTGAGGAAATAATTTCAATATTATTTTCTTCTAAATACGATTGAATATTTCCAAAACTTTCAAAAGGTGCGTATATCATAACGCTTGTTACTTCATTTCCATCTTCATCCTCATCGGTATCTTCAAAGATTTCTTCAACACCAAAGTCTATAAGCTCTAATTCTAACTCTTCTAAGTCCAAATCATCTCCCTTTATTTTAAAATTACAGGTATGATCAAACATAAAAACAACAGAACCTGATGTACCTAAGCTGCCATCACATTTATTAAAATAGCTGCGAACATTAGCAACGGTACGTGTATTATTGTCGGTTGCAGTTTCTATTAGTACAGCTATGCCATGTTGTGCATAACCTTCAAAAAGTACTTCCTTATAGTCACCTTGGCTTTTGTCTGATGCACGTTTTATAGCACGTTCTATATTATCTTTTGGCATGTTTACAGACTTGGCGTTCTGTATTACAGCTCTTAAACGAGAGTTACTGTCTGGATCTGGCCCACCTTCTTTTACTGCCATTACAATGTCTTTACCAATACGAGTAAAGGCCTTACTCATAGCAGACCATCGTTTCATTTTTCTTGCTTTTCTAAACTCAAAAGCTCTTCCCATAGTGTTTAAAATTTATTCGCGTAAAAGTAATTAATTATGTTAATTATTTAAAGTCTATTCTTCAGCTTCTACAATGGCTTCAATAGCCTCTGCTAAATCGAAATCTTTTTGTGTAACGCCGCCTGCATCATGTGTAGATAGTGATATGTTTAAAACGTTGTACACGTTACTCCAATTGGGATGATGGTTTAATGCTTCACACTCAAAAGCAATTCTGCTCATGGCACTGAAGCAATCCTTAAAGTTGTCGAACTCCAGTTCTACATGTATAGCATTATCAAAATATTCCCATTCTGGAAAGCGAAGCAATTTCTTTTCAATAGTAGATTCGTCTAGTTTCATAAATTGAATTATTAATTACTCGAAATTAATAAAATACAATGTGGTTGTCAAGCTTATTTTATAAGTTCTTCTAAAACCTTATCGCTTGTAATTTGAAGATGCTTAGGTAATTTATTAAACTTTGGTAATACAGCGAGGTAACGGTCGTCATTAGTTGTGTAAACATGCTTCAATGATGCTTTTTTAGGACTAATTGCTTCTAAAATTTGCTTTACAAATTCATCATGATGTACCAAATCTGTACTGCCTAAATGAAATATTCCGTATTTCTCACGGTTGATGATATAATGAATTTGTTGTGTTACTTTTTTGTCTAGCGTAACATTCATAATGAGATTAGGAAAAATTTCAACCGATTCGTTCTCAGAAATAAATAGTTTCATTTCTTGAATTCTTGGACATTGCTGTCCAAAAACCATAGGTAATCTTAACACAGCTACGTGCTTTTTGGGTAAACGCAGTAGCATATTTTCAATTTTAATTTTGAAATGACCGTAGATACTATGGCTCAAAGTTTTGTCTAACTCGTAACTCGGATATTTACTGTAAGCATCAAACACGTTAGCAGATGATAAGAAAATAATTTTTGTACCATACTCCAATGCATATTCAGCAATATGTTGATGTGCAATGGTTTGAGCGTTAAAATCTCCTCTTAATGCTGATATAACAATTGTAGGTTTTGTAGCCTCTAAAATTTCGTATACATCGTCTTCTTCTACGTTATAGTGGAAGAATTGCTTATTACTATCAAATATCTTTTTTGGAGTTCTATAGGTACCAAAGGTTTTAAAATATGGTCCCAGTTCTTTGTAAATTGCGTTACCAATGTATCCACTTGCACCAAGAATAAGGATTCTGTGTTTACTTATATTCTTCTTCATCAATTCCTTCAACCTATTTAAAACTCACTATCCTTTATAAAATGGAAGCTTTACTACAGTAGCTGGAATAGCCTTTTTACGTACTTGAATATTTATTTTACTATCAACTGTAGAGAAAACTTTAGGTACATATCCTAGTCCTATACCAATGCCTAAACTTGGGCTCATAGTACCAGATGTTACATTACCAATGATATTACCGTTGTTGTCTACAATATCATAACCTTGACGAGGAATACCTCTTTCGTCTAATTTGAAAGCCACCAATTTACGCTCTGGTGTACGTTCTTTTTCAGCTTGTAAAGCTTCACTATTTGTAAATTCCTTGTTGAATTTGCACACCCAACTTAAACCTGCTTCAATAGGTGAAGTGTTATCGTCGATATCATTTCCATATAAACAATAACCCATTTCTAGACGTAATGTATCTCTTGCAGCTAGTCCAATTGGTTTAATACCAAAGTTAGCACCAGCTTCTAATACTTTATCCCAAATTTGTTTTACTTCAGAGTTTTTGCAATAAATCTCAAAGCCGCCACTACCTGTATAACCAGTAGCGGAGATGATAACATGCTCTATACCTGCAAAATCACCAACTACAAAATTGTAAAACTTTATAGCAGACAGATCATGACTAGACAATGATTGCATGGCTTCCACAGCTTTTGGACCTTGTATAGCCAAAAGCGAATAATCTTCACTTAAATCTCGCATATCTGCACCAACATCATTTTTTGATGTAATCCAGTTCCAGTCTTTTTCAATATTGCTGGCATTAACAACAAGCAGATAGGTCTCGTCTTTAACTTTATATATAATTAAATCATCTACAATTCCTCCATCATCATTTGGTAAGCAACTGTATTGAGCTTTTCCAATTTCTAATTTTGACGCGTCGTTACTCGATACTTTTTGAATAAGCTCTAAAGCATGTGGGCCTTCAATTAAAAATTCACCCATATGCGACACATCAAAAACACCAACAGCTTTACGGACAGTTTCGTGTTCTATATTTACACCTTCATATTGTACTGGCATATTATAACCTGCGAAAGGAACCATTTTAGCTCCAAGAGCAATGTGAGTATCAGTAAGTGCTGTATTTTTCATGTTAGATTTATTTATAAGACTAAAAATTTGATGCGCAAAATTAAGGAATTTTATGAGTAACTATTAAAAAACTAATCACCAATCATTAACCTTTTATTGTTTGGTTCATAAAGTAATAAAATGTCTATAGTAGATTCAAATGCAATAGTTTTTATAAACTACGTTTACATTAAATATATTGTTGTAATTTAATAGTACTTTCACAAAAAATTTGTGTAGCTACTACTAAATAATTTTACACAATCTATCATATTAAATAATATAGTAAATGGCATTTCTCGGACATATTATTAAAGGGGCAATATATCTCAAAGACTTTGTTTCTAAAGAGGTGAATCATATTGAAGCTCAAAAAAATGTACTCAAGGATTTATTGACAAAAGCAAAAGATACCCAATTCGGCAAGCATTATGATTTTAAAACAATTTTAGAATCTGATGAAGCCGAAACGTTTTTTGCTAAACAGATTCCATATTTTGATTACAATAAAATTAATGAAGCTTGGTGGCATAAGCTGCATAAGGGTGAAGCTGATGTTACTTGGCCTGGGAATCCTAATTATTTCGCATTGAGTTCTGGTACTACAGGAAAAACGAGTAAACGAATTCCTGTAACAGATGAAATGATTGAAGCTATTAGGCAAGCAGGAATAAAGCAGGTTTTTGCTCTCAAGAACTTCGATTTACCAGCAGATTTTTTTGAAAAAGATATCATGATGTTGGGAAGCTCAACAGAACTTCAGGAAAACAATGATCATCTTGAAGGGGAAATTAGTGGTATTAGTGCTAGTAATATTCCGTCGTGGTTTAGTGGTTATTACAAGCCAGGAAAGGACGTTGCTAAAATAGATGATTGGGACGAGCGTGTAAAAACTATTGCGGAAAGAGCAGAGGAGTGGGATATAGGAGCGTTGAGCGGAATTCCGTCGTGGATAGAGTTAATGCTTCAAAAAGTGATTGAACATCATAATTTGAAAAATATCCATGAAATCTGGCCCAATCTACAAGTTTATACTTCGGGAGGTGTCGCTTTCGGACCTTATGAAAAAAGTTTTAATGCTTTGATGGGTAAACCGGTTACTGTAATAGATACCTATTTGGCTTCAGAGGGTTATATCGCAACCCAAGTACGTCCAGAAACTGACGCCATGCAATTGAATACATATAATGGTATTTATTTTGAATTTGTACCATTTAAACCAGAATATATTAATGAAGACGGCTCACTTACAGACGAAGCACCTTCGTTAACTTTAGCGGAAGTCGAAACCAATCAAGATTACGCTTTAATAATAAGTACAGTTAGTGGAGCTTGGCGATATCTTATTGGTGATACCATTGAATTTACAGATGTTGAACGTGCTGAAATCAAAATTACAGGAAGAACTAAATTCTTTTTAAACACAGTTGGTTCGCAATTGTCCGTAAATAAAATGGATACAGCTATGCGAGAGCTGGAAGAGCAGTTTAAAACTAAAATTCCTGAATATACCATTTGTGCAAAGCGAAGTGAAGACGATGGTGAATTTTATCATTACTGGTATTTAGGTTCGGAAATTGAAAATCCCGATGAAGATTCTGTGGCTAATGCTCTTGATGAAGCACTAAAAGAGGCGAATAAGAATTATAAAGTGGCAAGAAGTAAAGCTTTAAAAGGAGTAAAGGTAAAAGTCATTTCGCCTGAAGTTTTTTACGACTGGAATGCACATAACAAAAAGAAAGGTGGGCAAGTGAAAATGGAGCGTGTAATGAATGAAGACAAATTCAAGGATTGGGAGGATTTTGTTAATAATTAATTGGCTTGAAGCAGGTGTTCTCGTTCTTTAACTAATTCCATAATCTCTTCAGGAGACAAATAATATCTTTTTATTCTGTCTTTATAAGTTTGATTAATATCGGCATTATTCAATATGAAATCTTTCGTTTTTAGAATGTAAGATTCCATGCCTTGATTTACTGCAAAAGAATCTGCAGCTCTTTCAGCTTCAATAATATGATTTTGAGAGAGTAAGTAGTTAATTCCAAACCAAACCAAATTAAGATTGCTTCGGTTTTGATAATCTAAAATATGACCTAACTCATGACCAATCCAACCTATAAAGATATCTGAAGGCATATCAACAGTTTTAAACTCTTTGTCAGATATTTTGAACTTCTCACTTATTAAAATCACATAACGTCTATTCTTTTTACTTCTAAAGAAACTACCGAAAGTAGGTCTGGCCTGCATGGTAGATTTTTTAATATTTTTCTTAAACTTAAATTCTATATAAGTACTATCTAATTGAGGATAGTACTCTAAAGCTTTATCGACTTCACTTTCTATTTCTTTTGGTATGTCATGGTGTTCTTGTTCACTCATAAAATTTATCGTAGCTATTATAAAAAAGGTAGAAAAAAGTATAAGAATAATTAATTTGTTTTTACTCATAGTCTTCAGAATAATATAAGTATTTAATGGTTTTTATACCAATTTTTATGATATACTTTAACATTTAATTACTACAAATATTAGCAATAGTAAGCTATAATTAGTGGTATTTTTGTGTTGGTAGAAGTTTATTTAATAAAGTAGTCCCAAATTGTCATTTCAGCGTATACAAGAAAAACTTAAAATCTTAGCCGATGCTGCTAAGTATGATGTTTCATGTTCTTCAAGTGGAAGTAAAAGAACAAATACTACCAAAGGTTTGGGTGATTCTTCAGGTATGGGAATTTGTCATTCTTATACTGAGGATGGCAGATGTGTTTCTTTGTTGAAAATTCTACTAACTAACCACTGTATTTTCGATTGTGCTTATTGTGTCACTAGAAAAAGTAATGACATTAAGCGGGCTGCTTTTAAGGTTCAGGAAGTGGTGGATTTAACCATTAATTTTTATCGCAGGAATTACATCGAAGGCTTGTTTTTAAGTTCGGGTATTTTTAAAAATGCCGATTATACAATGGAGCGTTTGGTAGCTGTGGCGAAGAAACTTAGAAAAGAGGAAAATTTCAATGGCTACATTTATCTAAAATCTATTCCTGGAGCTTCTGATGAATTAATGCGAGAAGCAGGTTTGTATGCAGATCGGTTGAGTGTGAATATTGAAATTCCAACAGAATCAGGTCTTAAAAAATTGGCACCAGATAAGAATCGAGAGGATTTCATTAAACCAATGGCTAAGGTGAAAAATGAAATTATTCAATATAAGGCCGAAAAGAAAATTATAAGAAGTACTCCAAAATATGCTCCTGCAGGACAAAGTACACAGATGATTATTGGTGCAAGTGGAGAGAATGATTTTCAAATTATGCAAACCTCAAATCACTTTTATAGAAACTTTAATTTAAAACGCGTGTACTATTCTGGTTATGTCCCAATAAGTTATGATGATAGGTTGCCCAAAATAGGTAGTGAAGTGCCTATGCTTAGAGAAAATAGATTGTATCAAACCGATTGGTTAATGCGATTTTATGGTTTTGATGTCAGCGAAATTCTGAATGAACAACACCAACATTTAGATTTAGATATTGATCCTAAATTGAGTTGGGCTTTACGTAATTTACATGAATTTCCTGTGGATGTCAACACTGCTGATAAACGTATGTTGGCTAGAATTCCAGGTCTGGGCATGCGATCAGTTCACAAAATACTGAATGCAAGGCGCTTTAGAAGATTGAATTGGGAACATCTCAAAAAGATTGGTGTAGCGCTCAATAGGGCAAAATACTTTATGGTTTGTGACAGCAATCAGTTTGAAAAACGAGATTTGACTTCTGAAAAAATTAAAGGTTTTATTCTACAAAATTCAAATAGTAAATATAGAAGCGCCTTAAGCAATCAATTGAGTTTATTTGGATAGATGCAATCAAAAACTTTAATATATGATGGAACTTTTGACGGCTTTTTGTGTGCTGTCTTTCATATTTATGAGTATAAGCTAAAGGATGTATTTATTAAGAATAAGTTTTCTGTGCAATCACAATTATTTTCAAATATTGAAAATATTATTACAGAAACTGAAAAAGCCAATCGTGTTTGGAATGGCATCAAAAACAAAACAAGCAGAACAGGCAGTTACCAATTGTACTATACTTTTTTGAGTGAAAAAGAAGGTGTTGAAAATATAATGTTAGATGCTATGCGATACATTCTTGGTTCAAATGTAAATAGTGATAAAGATTATTCTCATCCTTCAATTTTACAAATGGCTCAAATTGCAAAAATGGTAGGAAGGGAAAAGCATAGAATCGAAGCTTTTGTAAGGTTTAAACTGACTAAAGATCATATTTATTTTGCTAATATTGAGCCTGATTTTAATGTGTTACCGCTTATCATTAAACATTTTAAAAGTCGATATGCAGATCAAAAATGGTTGATTTATGATATTAAGCGCGCTTATGGTATTTACTATGACTTAGAAAATGCTGAAATCATGAATATTGAACTGCCTTCTGGTTTCAATTTTTCAAAAACGGATAGCGATTATTTTTCAGAGGAAGAGTTTGAATTTCAAAAGTTATGGCAAGATTATTTTAAAAGTACCAATATAGAATCACGAAAAAACATGAAGTTGCATACACGACATGTACCAAAACGCTATTGGAAATATTTAAGCGAAAAACAACCTGATTAACTTTCTGATACCTTTTCAGAATAAGCTTTTGCCCAATTATCAATTCGAGATCCAAAGCATTCCAAAATCGCATCGACACCAATAACACTACCTTTTGCTAAACGTCCTAAAACGGCAATATTAACATTATTCTTTTTGTTGTCAGTTTCAACGTAAGCGTTTTCATCTGTTTCTATACCGAGTTTAGAATGTATAGGTGAAATTAAATCGTGTTGTAAAAGGTTTGCGACTAAAGGTGAATTCACTTCCAATAGTTTTGGAGAATCGAGAACACTATTAATCATTATACTTACATTCTTGCTGTCTTGACTTTCATTGGTAAGTCGCCAACCATTGTCTTCGAGTTCAATATCTGGATTATTGACAAAATCTAAATTTAAAATTCCAGCATCTACCAAAGCCAATAGTTGTTGCATACTTTCTATTGGTGGTCCATAAGAATAGCGTTTACTTTGTTCGTCTTGAGTAATCACATCTTCTATGATTTCAGGTTTTAGATTTGCATAAGAAAAAGCATGATAGAGAGTCGGTTGGCAATGTCTCCAAACTTGACCAACACAATAGTCTATAGTGATTTTAGTTTCACCTAAAGCCATTTCAATGTAATTCTTAATAAGATTGTAAGTGTTGGTGTTGTTATTTTGTAGTGTTGGATGCTGGTAGTCTTGATTGTGTAACCAATTTAAAACAACGGATTCAATCTCCTTTTTGTCATAATTTTGTTTTACTGCATTATCGCGTAAATCAAGAAAAACTCTGGCACTAATTTCAGCTATTGGTTTTAGCAAAAAGTCAATAGTATTAACGTCTTCACTTGTTTGTGTTGCTGAAGTAATTGAAGTTTTAAAATATTTCAATTCTTCATCTGTTGGTTTGTACCAATTATCAATATGTTCATTTAGCGGTTTTGGAACAAGTGGTAAGCCGTCTAAAGAGAAAGGTACAATCTCTAGATGTTGCTCTTTTACTTTGTAATATAGGGTTTCAAAAGCCTTATTATCTATAATTTTGAAATTACTAAAATCGTTTATAGTAAGATAACGCATTACATCTATCATAGAGAGCCCAAAACCTCTTATACCAATTGAAATGTTTGTTTGGTTCTTTATAAGTTCAAATTTAGATACAGGATAAGTGTTCTCGTAAACTTTAATCTCATCGTTTGCTTTTGAATGTTGAAGCCAATTTCTGAGCTGTTCAGAGTTTTTTGTGGATTGATGACCAATGGTTAAAAGTACATCATCAAATTTCCAAGTTTTATTGTCAGATGATAGAATTAGTTTGCTGTCTTCTAGATCAATTGATTTTATGGATGTCTTAAAGAGTTTAAAATCTGATTGAGATTTTAATACATCAATAATCAAGTTAGCACGTTGTGACAAGTATTTGCCTACTTTTTTTCTCGGTGGAAAAGTATCTGGTTCTAATTCATTTTTAGAAAATTCACACCACTCATGATAAGAAGGGAACTGAGGAATTATAGTATTTCTATATACAATTTGAGGTCTTGATGGTAAGTCAGCCAAAGCACGTTCCGAGATATTTATAAGATTGCTATCTGGTTGATCAGTTTCCCAAGCAGCGCCTGTTCCTAGTTGTTTATTACTTTCAAAAACTAGAATATTGACTTCCTGTTTTCTTATAGCTAAATGATAAACAAGACGTTCTAAAGCATAGAGTCCACGAGGTCCAAATCCAATAATAGCTAGTGCTTTCATATAGTATTGAAAGTAAATAAAAAACCACCTCGAAATAAGGTGGTTTTAATTGATATATCTTAACTCATTAGAACTGATATCTAATTCCTAAGGCAATGTCAAAATCTAGGTCATCTCTAAAATCACCAAAACCTAATTCTGGTCTAAAATCTAAAGATAATAATAACGGAATATCAAAGTTATACTCAATACCTATATCACCAGCTACAAAGACAAATGTTTCATCATCAAAATCGTTATTGTCAAAACTGTAAGACCCAAGTCCACCACCTGCACCAGCGTACCAATTAAAGTTACCATCTAATTGCCATACCCATTGGTATAAACCAGTAAGTTTAAAACCATCATAACCATTTCCACTTCTCCATCCTAAATCAGCTTCGAGACGGTTGTTACCACCAAGTGCTCTCTGATATGATATTTCTGCACCAAATCCATCACTGTCACCAAGTCTAAGGCCAATTGCATTATCAGCTATTTCTTGTGCACTAGCAACAAATGTAAAGGTGGCGAAAACGGCAAGTAATAAAATTAATTTTTTCATAAAGTTTTAAGTTTTAGTGTTTATATTTCCAACTATAAGTTGAGTTGTTGTATGCTTATAACGTCTAAATTATGTTAAAATTGGGTATTAACAATAGGTTTTAAGACAACATTATAATTTTTAGCAACATATTATATAGGATAAACGGTGAATAAATTAAAGCAAAATCTTACAATTCTAAAGTCAAATCTTGAAGGCGAATTGTATTATGACGACTTAATATTAAAGCTTTATGCAACTGATGCTTCTGTATATAGAATGATGCCAACTGCAGTGGCTTTGCCTAAAACAGTAGAAGACATTAAGCAACTTATTTTATTTGCGAAAACTCATAAAGTAGGGCTAATACCCAGAACTGCAGGAACTTCTCTTGCCGGACAAGTAGTTGGTAAAGGCATTGTTGTTGACGTTTCTAAGTATTTTACCAAAATTATAAGCGTCAATGAGGTTGAAAAAACTGTCACAGTTCAACCAGGTGTGGTTAGAGACCAATTGAATAATTATTTAAAACCTTATGGTTTATTTTTCGGGCCAAACACTTCTACATCTAACCGTTGTATGATTGGTGGTATGGTAGGTAATAATTCGTCAGGAACCACATCCATTCAATATGGTGTAACAAGAGATAAAGTACTGAGTTTAAAAACACTTTTAAGTGATGGAAGTGAAGCGATTTTTAATGAAATATCAAAAGATGATTTTCTTCATAAAACAAAGGAGCAAACGCTGGAAGGAAGTATTTACAAGTCAATTTATGAAGAATTAGAATCAGAAACATTACAAAAACAGATTAAGGAAAATTTTCCTAAAGCCAGTATTCATAGAAGAAACACAGGTTATGCAATTGATGAATTAATTAAATCTGAGGTTTTCACTAATTCGAATGAAAAATTTAATATGTGCAAATTATTGGCTGGTAGTGAAGGTACACTTGCTTTTACAACAGAAATAAAGCTTCAATTAGATGATTTGCCACCCAGTTTTAGTGCTATGGTGGCTTTTCATTTTGAAAGTATAGCAAACTGTATGAAGGCTGTAAAGCCTTTGATGCAACACAATTTACATACTTGTGAGATGATGGACGACTCCATATTAAATCTCACAAAGCATAACAAAACTCAGCAAGAAAACAGGGTCTTTATAAAAGGGGATCCTGTAGCTATTTTAATGTGTGAGCTCAAAGCTGAAACTCAAGAATTATTAGATATTGAAATTGAAGCAATCATTAAAACATCTGAAAATCTAAACTTAAGTTATGCTGCTCCAATTCTAGAAGATGAAGCCATCACCAAAGCTTTAGAATTACGTAAGGCAGGTTTAGGGCTTTTAGGAAATATGATTGGAGATAAAAAAGCAGTAGCTTGTATTGAAGATACTGCTGTAGCTTTAGATGATTTAGATGTTTATATCGACGAGTTTACAACTCTAATGGAATCGTATAATCAAAATGCAGTGTATTATGCACATGCAGGAGCAGGTGAGTTACATCTGCGACCAATTCTAGATTTAAAAAAGGATAATGACGTTAAGTTATTTAGAGCTATAACCACAGATGTAGCAAAATTAGTGAAGAAATATCAAGGCTCAATGTCTGGAGAACATGGTGATGGTATTGTGCGAGCAGAATTTATTCCTTTAATGATTGGAGAAGAAAATTATCAATTATTAAAACGAATAAAATCAGCTTTTGATGTTGATAATATTTTTAATCCAGGAAAGATTGTAGATGCTTTTCCGATGGATGAAAATTTAAGGTACGAGGCTGATAGAGAAGAACCGCAAATAGAGACATTTTTAGATTTCTCGCATTCTCAAGGTATTCTCCGAGAGACTGAAAAGTGCAATGGCTCTGGTGATTGCAGAAAATTACCTGAGTTTGGTGGTGTAATGTGCCCAAGTTATAGAGCTACACGAGACGAAAAAGATACCACAAGAGCACGAGCTAATGCATTACGCGAGTATTTAACAAATTCTGAAAAGAAGAATAAATTTAACCATCAAGAACTAAAAGAAGTTTTTAGCCTATGCCTTAGCTGTAAGGCATGTGCCAGCGAATGTCCAAGTAGTGTGGATGTGGCAAGTCTAAAAGCTGAATTTTTATATCAATATCAAAAAGAAAATGGAGTAACTTTTAAAGATAAGTTTTATGCCAATGCAACTAAGTACAACAGAATGGCATCTCGTTTTCCAAGTTTGGCGAATACATTATTTAAAACCAAATTTGTGAGAGGTTTTATGAATGCTTCTTTAGATCTTCATCCTAAAAGAAGTTTGCCTTTGTTTTCTAAATCATTTTCTAAATGGGCTAAAAAGAAATCATTTCTTGTACGAAACCCAATTAAAGAAGTTTACTTGTTTGTAGATGAGTTTAGTAATTCTTTAGAATTTGATATAGTTTTAGATCTTAAAGTATTACTTTTTAGCTTAGGTTATAATGTTTTAGATATAAGACATTTAGAAAGCGGGAGAAGTTTTTTGTCTAAAGGTTTTTTAGAAGAAGCTAAAGCTATTGCAAATAGAAATGTTTCTTTTTTTAAAAGTGAAATTAATGATGACTTTTGTTTAATTGGTATAGAGCCTTCAGCTATCTTAACGTTTAAAGATGAGTATTTAAAATTAGCTGATGATAAAGAAACAGCTGGGTTTGTTGCAAGTAAAACATTTCTCATTGAAGAATTTATTCAAAAGGAAATTGAAATAGGCAATATTACTTCAAATCAATTTACAAAAGATCATAAAACAATTAAGTTTCATGGCCATTGCTACCAAAAGGCGTTAGCAAATCAAAAATCTAGCTTTGATATTCTTAATTTACCAGAAAATTACAAAGTCACCATAATTCCTAGTGGCTGCTGTGGAATGGCTGGCAGTTTTGGCTATGAAAAAGACAACTATGAAGTAAGTATGCAAATTGGCGAGCAAACGTTGTTTCCTGCTGTAAGAAAGGCGTCAAATGACACTATAATTGCAGCTAATGGTACAAGTTGTAGGCATCAAATAAAAGAAGGAACAGGAAGAGTCGCAAAACACCCAGTTTCAATTCTCCGAGAAGCTTTACTTTGATTTTTTCTTTTTAGGTTGTTCAACTATCGTAATGGCTGCAATAAGATCTTTTACATCCATATCCTTTAGTTCCTCATCGGCAAAAAAAGGTGAAAGTTTGTCGTTGTTGTAATTATAGACTTTCCAACGTTTAAACTGATATTCTAAGGCTGTAAAATTTTCTACCCAATCACCAGAATTTAGATACGTCGTTTTACCGTGCTTATTTTCTTTAATGAGCATTTTTGGTTGATGTATATGTCCACAAACCACATAATCATAACCATTTTCTATCGCAAGATCAGTAGCAACTTTTTCAAAGTCATTTATATACTTCACCGCACCTTTAACGCTGCTTTTAATACGTTTAGAAAGGGAATATCGCTCTTTTCCAAGCTTCTCTAATCCCCAATTCACAACGCTATTTAATAATATTAAAAGGTCGTAGCCCCAACCACCAAGTTTAGCTAACCATTTTGCATTTTGAATAGAAATATCAAAAACATCACCATGAAAAAACCAAGCTTTTTTTCCATCTAAATCTAAAACAAGCTTGTTTACTATAGAAATATTACCAATCTCAGTGTCTGTAAATTTCCTAAGCATTTCATCATGATTACCAGTAATATAAATCACTTCAGTACCATTTGCTGCAAAGTCCATGATTTTTTTAATGACACTTAAGTGAGATTTTGGAAAGTACCGTTTTTTAAATTGCCAGATATCAACAATATCACCATTAAGAATTAACTTCTTTGGCTCAATACTATTCAAGTAGGTTAAGAGTTGTTTAGCCTGACAGCCAAACGTTCCTAAGTGAACATCAGATATAACCGCTATTTCTACTTTTCTCTTTAAATTCAAGGCTAAAAATCAATGGTACAAATTACATGTATTGTTATTAACTGATTGTAATGATATAATTAACTAACTATGAGCAAACTGTTATTAAATTGTTATGAGAAAAGTTGTATTAAAACCTTTGGGTTTGAAGTTACAATGAGCTTCAAAAAACAGATGATGATTTTTGTTTCTGTAATAATACGTTTACATTAGCGTAAAATAAGAATTAATGGCAGGAAATTCTTTCGGAAAACTTTTCAAACTCACTACGTTTGGTGAATCTCATGGTGTAGCTATTGGAGGAATAATTGATGGATGTCCTTCGGGTTTAAAATTAGATTTTGATGAAATTCAAAACGAATTAAACCGACGTAAACCAGGACAATCTAAAATTGTTACTCAGCGTAAAGAACCAGATACAGTAGAGTTTTTGTCTGGTGTTTTTGAAGGAGTAACAACCGGAACTCCAATAGGTTTTGTTATAAAAAACACTAACCAAAAATCTAAGGATTATTCGCATATCAAAGATGTTTATCGACCAAGTCATGCTGATTATACCTATGACAAGAAATACGGAATAAGAGATTACAGAGGAGGCGGAAGAAGTTCTGCACGTGAAACAGCAAGTAGAGTAGTGGCAGGTGCTATAGCTAAGCAAATGCTAACTTCAATTAAGATTAATGCTTTTACGTCTTCGGTAGGGGATATTTTTATAGATAAACCTTATCAGGATTTAGATTTTAGTAAAATCGAATCTAATATCATCCGTTGTCCTGATGAGACCTCTGCAGAAAAAATGATTGCCAAAGTACAAGAAGTAAAGAAACAAGGCGATACCATTGGAGGAACCATAACCTGTGTTTTGCAAAATGTTCCAGCTGGGTTGGGCGACCCTGTTTTTGATAAACTTCATGCGGAATTAGGTAAAGCTATGCTATCAATTAACGCAGTAAAAGGCTTCGAGTACGGAAGTGGTTTTTGCGGAGCAAAAATGATAGGTAGTGAGCATAACGATAAGTTTAATGAGGATGGAACTACACAAACTAATTTATCTGGTGGCATACAAGGTGGTATAAGTAATGGTATGGACATTTACTTTAGAGTAGCCTTTAAGCCAGTGGCAACAACATTACAAAAACAAGAGACTATAAATAGCAAAGGGGAAACCGTGGAAATGCAAGGCAAAGGACGTCACGATCCTTGTGTTGTGCCAAGAGCTGTGCCTATTGTAGAAGCTATGGCTGCTTTGGTTTTAGCCGATTTTATTCTTTTAGACAGAACAACAAAATTATAAATGAGTCCTAGAGATTTTTTTAAAGTAGTTATTAAAATATTGGCTTTGCTTGTCATTGTTAATGGAATATTTCCAGCTTTAGCGAACATTATTCCTTGGTTTGGTACAGAGGCATCTTCAGGTATAATATTAATTGCAATTATTCTGCTTTTCTTGGCGCTGGTATTTGTTATGCTATGGTATACAGATGTTATTGTTGATTTCTTTCGTTTAGGTAGAGGTTACGACTCAGAAACTTTTCATTTCTCAAACATTGAAAGAAAATATATACTTGAAATTAGTGCTGCGGTGATTGGCCTAAGTCTTATTTTTAATAATTTACCAAGCGTATTACACCATGGTTTTCTTTATTTTAAGTCTCAAGTTCAAAGTTATTCAGCTTTATACGCTACTAATATTGTTGAAAAACAATTATTATATAATGACTTAGTATATATAATTGTTGGTATTATATTAATAGCATCTCGAAAGTTAATTTCAAAATACATCGATTAACATAACCTAAAAAATGAAAATGAAGAAACTCGCATTACATTGGAAAATTATTATAGGAATGGTTTTAGGAGTGCTTTTTGCACTTTTGATGGTTAATTTTGAATGGGGAGCAAATTTTGTAAAAGATTGGATAAAACCGTTTGGTACTATTTTTATTAATTCTCTTAAGCTTATTGCAATACCTCTAATTTTAGCCGCATTAATAAAGGGCATTACTGATTTGAAAGACATATCTAGTCTCTCTAAAATGGGAACTAGGACAATTATTACTTATGTTTTAACAACTGTTATTGCAGTATCCATAGGACTAATTGTTGTTAACTTAGTAAAACCGGGTGAGACAATAACAGAAGAAACTAGAACCGAACTTGTAGAAGCTTATGCCGCAGACGCGGCAGCTAAAAAAGAAGCATCTATGGAGCAAAAGAACAAAGGACCACTACAGCCACTTGTAGATTTAGTTCCTGATAATATTTTTGAAGCATTAAGGAATAATAGAAATATGCTTCAAGTTATTTTCTTTGCGGTATTTTTTGGTATTTCATTGATTCTTATTCCAGAAGAAAAAGGAAAACCTGTTAAGGACTTTTTTGACGGAGTTAATGATGTTATTTTAAAAATGGTAGATCTTATAATGCTAGCTGCTCCTTATGGTGTATTTGCCTTATTAGCAGCATTAGTTGTAGAATCTCCTAGCGCTGACCTCTTTGCTGCATTGGCAATGTATGCGCTTTCTGTAATAGGTGGCTTACTCATCATGGTTATAATTTATGTATCAGCTGTTCGTGTATTCACAAAAAAGTCACCTAAATTTTTCTTAAACGGAATTTCACCAGCACAATTGTTGGCATTCTCTACAAGTAGTAGTGCCGCGACACTTCCAGTAACGATGGAAAGGGTTACAGAACACCTTGGTGTAGACGAAGATGTTGCAAGTTTTGTATTACCAGTTGGAGCTACTATAAATATGGATGGGACAAGTTTGTATCAAGCAGTTGCTGCATTGTTTATAGCACAGGCTTTTGGAATTGATTTGACGTTTGGTACTCAGTTAGGCATAATTGCTACAGCTACACTAGCATCTATTGGTTCTGCAGCTGTTCCTGGTGCAGGAATGGTTATGTTGGTTGGAGTACTTGGTTATGCAGGAATACCAGAAGCAGGATTAGCATTGATATTTGCTGTAGATAGACCTTTAGACATGTGTAGAACAGTAATTAATGTTACTGGTGATGCTTCCGTTTCTATGCTTGTTGCAAAATCGCAAAACAAACTTCATGAACCTAAGCCTAAGGAATGGGATGACAATTACGCGGCTGTCAAATAGTTTTTGTAATTAGAATTTTATTAAATTAGAAACTTCATTAACCAACAAAAACCATAGCATAGATGAATATTTGCTTTATAATGTATCCTTGGGATAAAATAGATCCTGAAAATGACACTAGTCTTGCCTTAATCAAAGAATGTTCTAAAAGAGGTCATGGTGTGGCCATGTGTACACCAGCAAACTTAACTATTAGAGATAGTGTTACAAATGCCTTTTGTAATGTTGTTGGTAGAATGGACAAGGTCCCTTCGACATTAAAGTCTTTTTATAATAAGGTGAAATTAAGAGAGGAAATGCTTCCTCTTGCTGGGTTTGATGCCATCTTCTTTAGAGCAAATCCGCCTTTGGATCCAATAATGCTTAATTTTTTAGACTCAGTAAAGGATGATGTATTTATTATAAATTCTTTAGAAGGAATGCGTGAGGCCAATAACAAGCTATATACTGCTGCTTTTGGAGATGCGCACAGTAATATCATTCCAAACACCCATGTTTCAAAAAACAAAAAGTATTTAGTCCGACAGATTAAAGAATCTAAGGCAGATAAGATGATAATTAAACCACTCAATGGTTTTGGTGGTTCTGGTGTTATTTTGATTGAAAAATCAGCGATGAGTAATATTAATTCTCTTTTAGATTTCTATATATCTAATTCTGATGGAACTTCTAACTATGTTATTCTACAAGACTACATAGAAGGTGCTGATCAAGGAGATGTAAGGATTTTAATGCTAAATGGCGAACCTGTTGGAGCTATGAAACGTGTTCCAGGTTCAGATGATCATCGTTCCAATGTTTCTGCAGGTGGAAGCGTTCAAAAACATACACTTACTAAGGCAGAAAAAGCACTATGTAAACAAATAGGACCTAAATTAGTTAAAGATGGACTATACTTTGTAGGCATTGATGTTATAGGTGGTAAATTGGTGGAAGTTAATGTGATGTCACCTGGCGGGATTACTTATATCAATAAAGTATACAAGAATAAAGTAAGGGTTGAAGAAAAAGTGATTGATTTTTTAGAAAGTAAAGTTTTAGATCAATTACAAGCTTTTGATAGACGAACTAGACTTCGTAAAACGGTTGATGAGGCTTAATGGAACTGTTCTTAAAATCATTCCATAGATTGGTATTAAATAATGTAGCAATAATTGCGTCTTATTTAATACTATCTTCAGTAGGCATTTCAATTTTATATGATAATATAAATTTTAATGATTTAGAGGTTAGTGAATGGATTATTACCATAACTCAAGTAGTAAATTTTGATAAAATTAACTTCGAACTATTTGGGACAGAGTTATATGATTACAGATGGTATTTAGATGAAACTAGCTTTGTGAGTTTATCATACTTGAATTATATATTTTACGGTATTTTTGCCATTGGAGTTTTGATTTACCTTATTTCAAAGAATAAGGAAATTCGAATTTTGAAATTTTGCTTTAGTATATATTTTTTTATTGCCTTTTTTTCAATACTTCTAAGCATAATACATCTATTTTATCCTGGTGTAGATATAACACCTCATTTTTGGGTTTTAGGATTAATTAAATCCATTATGATTCTATGTGTCAGTTATGTTTTAGTGACTGAATGGAATAAGTTTGTGGTGCAAAAGGATAGTATAAACCCTCGCCTAACTAATTATAGAGATTTTAATATTTCAAGAGCTAAACGATATCAGCGATTATCACATTTTGTACTAGATGCATTTATAGGTATGCTTATATTTTCGTTCTATTTAATGCATTATAAAATATTTCTTGATTTTGTAAGTTGGCTGGTACCCATACTTGGTGAACGTTTTACTGTCTTTATTATTTTTACCATTTTAAGCTTGTTATATTATATAAGTTTTGAAAGTATATTAAAAACAACTCCTGCAAAAATTTTAACCAACACAAGTTTAGCAGTTTTAAAGAATATTGATATTAATTTTAAGGCTGTATTGGTGAGATCATTTTCTAGAAAAATTCCTTTTGAATCATTTTCATTTTTTGGAGAATTAGGTTGGCACGATGAAATTTCGAAAATCACTGTAGTACAAAATACTTCAGAAAGTATCGATTATAGATTAGTATATAACATATTATATATAGCACTTGCAATAGTTTTATTATTCCCTTTATTAAGCAAGTTATATAACTATTTTTTTTAAAAGTATTTACATTGGGTATAAAACATTACTCATCAATAAAAAAGGAATTGGTTTCAATAGACTGGCTTCAGTCTAACATAGACAATCCTTTTTTAGTTTTATTAGATGCTACAATTAACAAAAAGATAGAAGAAGATTCTATAAGAATTCCAAGCGCTCGTTTTTTTGACATAAAGCAAAAGTTTAGTGATACCAATGCTAGATTTCCAAGTACTTTACCTAGCATAGAGCAATTTGAAACTGAGGCAAGAGCTTTGGGTATAAGTAATGATTCGTTCATTGTCGTTTATGATGATAAAGGTATTTACTCAAGTGCAAGGGCTTGGTGGTTATTTAAGACCTTTGGTTTTAAAAATGTCGCAGTTTTAGATGGAGGTTTACCAGAATGGAAAGAGCAAAATTTTCCTATTGAAGCATATAAAGAAGAACCTTTTGAAAGGGCAAACTTTGAAGCTCGTTTACAACCAGAATTAATAACAGACTTTGATGGTGTTAATCAATTTTCTAAAGATTCTAAAACTCTAATTTTAGATGCCAGATCAGAAGCGCGATTCAAATGCTTAGTAGATGAACCCAGACAAGGCTTAAGGCGTGGTAAAATTCCAAACTCCAAAAATTTGCCTTACACCAAATTATTTGATGGTAATATTTTAAAATCTAAAGACGAACTTTTAAAAATCTTTGATAACTTAGTAAAAGAAGAAACACATTTAGTTTTTAGCTGTGGCTCGGGAATTACTGCTTGTATTCTAGCCTTAGCTGCTTCAGTTTGTAGTTATAAAAATTTAACGGTCTATGATGGCTCATGGACAGAATATGGAACTTTAACCGAATAATATGAAAACAATCGACTGGACAAGAGACGAACTCGTTGCCTACATCTTGTTGTTTGCGGCAAATTCAGACTTTAAGGAGGACAATAAAGAACGTAATGTTATTATTTCTAAGGTAGATATGAAAACCTTTTCAGAAATTCATGAAGAATTTGATAAGGATAATGACTATCAAGGTATCCAAAAAATAATGACAAGTCTTAGGCAGCATAATTACGATAGAGACGATGTAGAGGTCTTATTGTCGGATATTAAGACTTTATTCTTTTCTGATGGTAAGTTTAATATCAATGAACGAAATATGTTAAAATCTCTAGAACGACTGTTTAAGACTTTATAATGGAGCGACTTTCAATAAACGCTATTGTAGCAAAAATAGAAGCAGAAGAAACCTTTCATGCAGTTTCTGATGATTATTCATTTACACTAAAAATAGATGAATATGTACCATATGTTTGTGGTGCCGTGCATGATGGACATCAATTTAGAAAAGACCTTTGGGATAATTGCCTGCACTCTGAATATGATAGATGGTACGAGGAAGATCCTGAAACTAAAAATATGGTTATTTCCCATCCAATTTTAATATCTGGTTGTGATTCTCGTTTTGAATACGATCTTAATCGCGATCCCGAAAATGCAGTTTTTGATACAGCTTGGGGAAAACAGCTTTGGAGAAATCCATTACCAGAAGAAGAAAAAGCAAAAAGTTTGCAAAAACATACTAATTTCTACAAAGTCGTAAAGGCTTTAATTTCTAAAATTGAAGAAAAGTTTGGTGTATGTGTAGTTTATGATATGCATAGCTATAATTGGCAACGTTGGGATAGGGAAGTTCCAACTTGGAATTTAGGAACGTCTAATATTGATAATAATCGATTTGGAGAGCAAGTAGAATCCTGGAGACAAATGCTTGCCAGTATTGAATTACCAAACAACATTAAACAGACAGCGAAAGTTAATGACACCTTTCAAGGAAATGGATATTTCTTAAAATTCATTACCAATACTTTTGAAAATACTTTAGTTTTGGCAACCGAAATAGCAAAGGTGTATTGCGATGAGTATAAGCAGGTTATTTATCCTGAAGTTGTTGCGGCAGTTGAGCAACAGTTAGAAGCGCTAATACCTGAGCATGCTAATGATTTTTACAGAAAGTTTAAAGCCTAATGTCCCAAATTAAGACAACAGAAGAATTTCAAGATTTATTTGATATAGATGCCAATCTCAATCGGTTGGTAAAGAATATCGAATTACTCAATTATATAAATCCTCAGAATATAGCAGCGGAAAAGAAAAAGTTCTTTTCTTCAAAATATAATTATGAGCCAGAGTTTAATTACCCAAAGATGCGATTTAATGGCTATAAGTTACATCGCTTATTTTTTTCTCAACGCTTAGAGCGTATAGATGATGACGATATTAGACAGCTATATGAAGATATAATTTATGAATATTCTGGTTTAATAGAGTGCATTGAAACTATTGGTCAAGGACGTAAATTTTACTTCAACAGTCTTAAAAGTTTTGGTACTCCAACTGAAAAGGATATTGAGAATGCAAAATTTATTTTGCGCTTTGACGATTCAGAGTTTGATGAGGAAATGCTACCAATGTATAACGCAAGTGAGGCTAGGGACTATTTTAATGAGTTCTCTAAGCGATACAACTTTAAGTACAATATAAAGATTTCTAATAATCTTTCTGCAGCAGCAATGGTGCTGAACAATACACAAACCTTAGTATTGCGAAAAAGCCATAAATACAGTTTAAATCAACTTAAAGTATTAACCAACCATGAGATTGGAGTTCATATGGTAACTACCTTTAATGGTCTGGAGCAACCATTAAAAGTGTTTTCTAATGGTTTACCAAACAATGTTGAAACACAGGAAGGTTTAGCAGTATTTTCTGAGTTTATGAGTGACTGTCTTACTATAGATCGTTTAAAAGAGTTAGCATTTAGGGTCATAGCTGTAGATAGTCTTAATAAAGGCTACAATTTCTCAGATACATTTCATTTGTTGCATAACCAGCATAAATTAAATAGAGACAAAGCTTTTGCAATAACTCTAAGAGTGCATAGAGGAGGTGGATTCACAAAGGACCATTTATACCTTAGAGGTATTAGAAACATTTACAAATATGCTAAAGCAGGAAATGATTTAGGAATTTTGTTAACAGGTAAGGTAAGTCAAGAATATATACCAACAATGAATAAATTAATAGATTTAGGTTTGGCAGTAAAACCTAAATATTTCACGGATGCCTATGCGGTAAATGACAATTCTAATCCCAACTTAGATTTTATTTTGAAGAGTTTGAAGTAAAAAAAACTTAATATGAAAACCTTTTTTATCGTATTTCTATCGTTATTTATTCTTACTAGTTGTGTTGAAAAAAATCCTCAATTAGATGAAGCTGATTATAAAAAAGAACAACAAGAATACGAATTGCTAAAAGCTAAATTGGAAGGAGGCAATAAGTCATTTTTCATAGAGAATAAAGATGAGATTTTTAGCAAAATAAATTTATTTAAAAAACTAAAAGATACAGCAACTGTTTTTGAAGATGTTAATGATACAGAAGACTTTTATTTAAATGATGTTAAATTACAATCTATTAATTATAATATTGGAAATAAAGAAGGTCTTAAAGTTGTTTTTATTGAGAAAGAAAAAGAAGGTAAACCTTCCTTTTACCACAAACTAGAAGAGCCTTATGATGCATTATATTTTTGTGAAACTAATGATAAGGGTAAGTGCAGTAATCTAGACCTAGATGTAATAAAAGAGTTTTTAGATATAAAATATGTGTTTCTAATTAATGGTTACAGACTAATGGAGCCTAAAATCACAGGCTCAAAATCTTTTGAATCAGGTCTATTTATCGCAGATATAGTAGTCTTTGATATAGAGAACAATAAACCAATTTATAATTACTCTGTTAGTGCAACTAACAATGAAGAAATCTCTGTTGTAAGTCTAGGTAAAGGAGCATATGATCTTTCGGATCATTATCTTACAAATGATTTCAATAAAAATATTAATCAAAACATGCGCGAAGAAACTGAAAAGCACTTCAATTTTTAAGAATAGTTTACTCTTCTAATTCTAATTTTTGCCTTTCTAATTTATTGAAACTAAATCTTCTGCTATAAAATCCTGGTATTTCAACTTTATTTGCAGCAGAGGTAAAAGAATATTTAGAGTATTCAGTATTCAGCATTTTAAGTAAGTCTGTCTTTTTAATTTTAAAAGGTGAGTAAATATAATTGAAAGCATTCTTCATTTCGTCATCCATATTATGCTCATAGCGTTCTTGAGCCAATAGATCTTCATAACCAGACACAAATTCTATACTATTATCATCATAGCTTTTAACCTTTAATATAACAGGTGTGTAAGCATAATCATCTCCCTCATCATGTATATTAAAAGAATAAAAGTCTCCTGTTGTAGGATATTTAATTTGCATTTTATTTTCTGCTAATTCTAAATAATAATCGCTTTCCCACTTAGCTTCACGTATTGCCTCTGAAGCCATAAACCATGAAACTGCTATAAATATTAATATTAAAAGAGAAAAACTATACCATGGTGTTTTTATGGAGTGGCGTTGCTTTATTTTCAATTTTATATCATCCGGTAACTCATAGAGATCTTTACTGCCTTCATATTTAATGCCCCAGATTTTTCCTATCGGAAAAAATGGAATCCAGAATATGTGTGCATATCGTTGTCTAATCTGAATTTCGGCACCTTTAAGACCATAATCAGGAGGTAAATTTAGCTCTCTAGGTGTAAAAGTCTTTATCTTAAAATTATTGTGACCAAATACTATCATTAATTCTGAAGTAAAAATGAAAGTTTAAATATAGAGAATCTAAATTATACACAAAACTTAGATTTCATCTAAAAAAACTTGAATTAAAAACCTCAAAGCTAAATACTTTCTAACCTTATTTTATGGTACCTAAAAGAAGTTAGACTTGTTTCTTTTAGGAATTTAACTCATTCCTAACTAACAGAAGCTAGGGTTAAACTGAAAATTATCTCGCTTTGAGGCTTAAAATTACTAAGCTTAAAACCATTAACTTAAAAAGGCTTGTTCTCAAAAGTATTTAATGTATGATATTTAGAAAACTAAAATTTAGTAAGGTTTTGTTCTCGGTAAGTGAAGTTAGATTCTCAATGAGTAAATACTCATTTCATGGAATATTTTTGCGTTTTTCTCATTTAGAACAATAATAATGGACGTATATCGAGTTTTTTTAAATTAACAAAGTTGATTGTTATACTTTTGAAGAAACAAAATTTGTGCTATTAACCAATTCGAATTTCCCTCAAACCGAATTGAATTTTGTTTGAGTTAAATTAGTTTTAAGTAAGTTGTTAATTTAAAGAAGGCCTTTTAGTATACAGTCTAAAAGGCTTTTTTACATTATGAATTTAGCCTTTAGTTCTGGTGTTGGTATCATACAGGCATCCTTCTTTCCATACCATTTATATCTATTTTTAGCAATGTAATCATACACTAAATTCCTAATAAAAGCAGGTACAATAAGAAATATTGCCATTAAACTGGTAGGAAAGTTAAGCTGTTTGGCAACATGTAAAGCTGCAGTAGATTTAGAGTAGATTTTTTGCTTAGCAGGATTGTATAAAAGAATAGAATCTACTTTAGTGGTGTCAATATTAAATTGAGAAGTTATCAAATTCCCAATGTCACCTTGTAATGGAGTGAATAGAAACTTATTTTCTTTATCCCTTTTTATTACATACAACACACTGCTATTACAGAGATTGCAGACACCATCAAATATAATAAGCTGTTTGTTTTTTGGGATATCATTACTCATACTACAAAGATACAAGGACTTACTCTAAATTTACTTTTTTGCTTCAACAAGCTCTAATAAATCTAAGCTAACATTGGTAGTAAAAATACCATAATTAACAATAGCTTTACCCTTTTCAATATCTTCAATATTTCCAACCGCTCTGCCGTCGTGCATACGTACGCGATCACCAATTTTTAATATTGGTTTGGGTTTTTCTATAATAACTTCTTTCTTTTTTGCTGCTTTTTTCTTTTTGCGTATAACGTCAACCTTCTTTTCCGCTTCCTGCTTTATCTGTTTTTCTTTAGCTTTTTCTGCACGCTTTTGTTTTGCAGATACTTTTTTGCGTTTGGCATTTTCTATTTGAACCAACCTGAATAACTCAGACATCAATTCACGTTTTCGCTTATTATCAAAAAACTTTTCCGCAAGGTCATTGACTTTTTGACCTAAGTAAATGAGACGTTGATTGCTATCATACAATTCTTGAAAGCTCTCTAACTTCTTTTGAATCTTTTCGTTAGTTTCTTCTAATTTTTCAGCTTCAGAAAGTTTCTTTTTTTCGTTTTCTTTTAATGAACGTTCAGTACGTTCTAGTTTACTTCGTTCTTTCTGTAGCTTAGCAATGGTAGCATCAAATCTTACTTTGCCACGCTCAATCTTCTTTTTAGATTTATTGATTAAACTATACGGAATGCCGTTTTTCTGTGCAACTTCAAACGTAAAAGAACTTCCAGCTTGGCCTGTAACCAATTTGTACATAGGTTCTAGACTCTTTTCGTTAAAAAGCATGTTGGCATTTTGCATGTTTGGTAACTCATTTGCCAATAACTTTAGGTTAGAATAATGTGTGGTTATAATTCCGAAGGCTTCACGCTTATAAAAGACCTCTAAAAAAGTTTCTGCTAAAGCACCACCAAGTTCTGGATCACTACCTGTACCAAATTCATCTATTAAAAAAAGTGTTTTGTTATTTACTTTCTTTAAAAAATAATTCATCTGTTTTAAACGATAACTATATGTGCTTAAATGATTTTCAATAGATTGGTTATCTCCTATGTCGCTAACCACACGATCAAAAAGGCAAGCAACACTACGCTCGTGTACAGGAATAAGCATACCACTTTGTAACATAGCTTGTAATAATCCAACAGTTTTTAGTGTAATACTTTTTCCGCCAGCATTAGGACCTGAAATAACAATAATTCTATTTTCGGCACTTAATTCAACAGTTTGAGGAAATGTCTTTTCACCTTTTTCTTTATTGGTTAAATAGAGTAGTGGGTGATAGGCGTCCTTTAAAAATAATTTTCGTTCATTGGTTAGTTCTGGCAATATAGCATCCATGCTTCTGGCATATTTTGCCTTAGCAGAGATAACATCTATCTTGGTTAAAAAAGTTTGGTAATCATTAAGAAGCGGAAGAAAAAGTCTAATATAATCCGTTAGCTCTTTTAAAATTTTGATGATTTCCTCTTTCTCTTCATATTCAAGATTATTAAGCTCTCTGGTATGTTGTAAGGTGGTTTCTGGTTCTATATAAACAATACTACCCGTTTTACTACCTCCCATTATAGCACCTTTTACTTTTCTTCTATACATGGCTTTAACAGCAAGAACACGTCTATTATCAACAACAGATTCTCTTATATCGTCAAGGTAATCTAAACCGTGATATCTTGTTAAGGCTGAGGAAAAGCTACTATTTATTTTCCCTTTTAATTTACCAATTTCTTGTCGTAATTCTGAAAGCTTAGGTGATGCATCATCCTTAATATCTCCAAAACGATCTACTACTGCATCTACTTGTTCTATGATGGTAGTTGTAATTTCAATATGACTACTATACTGCTGAAGTTTTGGGTAGTATTCTTTAAATTTTTCTAAAAACTTAACAATAGCATTAGAAGTTAGAGACACGCTGACTATCTTTTGCAGACTAGCAATCTCTAAATAGGTGTTTTCTATATTTAGAAGTTTAATCTCTTTTGAAATCGACTCGAAACCATGATTTGGAATGCGATTATCATTATCAAAAGAAGACAGGTACTCATTTACATAATCTAACTCACGAACCAATTGTGTCTCGACCTCAATAGGTCGTACACTCAATACAGCTTCTTTACCTAAAGTAGTAATTGTTTGTTCTGAAATTTGTTCTAAAACCGTAAAAAACTCGAGGTCTTTTAAGGTTTTTTCATGAATGCGTATCATGAGTTTTAAATTTTTAATCGGTGCAAATTTAGGGTAAATGTTGTGATATACCCAACACTATAATTAACTGCTAATTCTTATTTTTGAGAAAATAATATTTATGAATGTTGATATCCATCCAAGTTGGAAACCTTACTTACAAAGTGAGTTTGACAAACCATATTTTAAGAGTTTAACAGATTTTGTAAAAACTGAATATAAAAATCATAAATGCTTTCCTAAAGGTTCAGACATATTTAATGCGTTTAACCATTGTTCATTCGAAGATACTAAAGTAGTTATTATAGGTCAAGATCCTTATCATGGTGATGGACAAGCAAATGGCTTGTGTTTTTCTGTTAATGATGGTATACCACATCCTCCTTCATTAATTAATATCTTTAAAGAAATTGAAACAGATCTTGGTCTTCCATATCCCAAAAGTGGCAATCTTATGCCTTGGGCAGATCAAGGTGTTCTGTTGCTAAATGCTACGCTTACGGTTAGAGCTCATCAAGCAGGAAGTCATCAAAACAAAGGCTGGGAACAATTTACAGATGCTGTTATACAACTTATAAGTGAGAAAAAACAAAATGTGGTGTTCTTACTTTGGGGAGGTTTTGCAAAAAAGAAAAAGAAATTAATTGATGGTAGGTCTCATTCCATTTTAGAAACTGGACACCCATCTCCTTTAAGCGCCAATAGAGGCTATTGGTTTGGTAATAATCACTTCAGTAAGACTAACTCCCTGTTGGAGCAAGTTGACCAGACTGTAATTGATTGGAAACTAGAGTAGGATTGGTTTTTTTTGCACGAATGATATGCGGTTTTTTGTTTTGTGCTTTCTTAGGAGACTTATTACAACTAAATATTAATAATAAGAAGTTAACAGCAACTAAAAAAGAAAGAATCAGAGTAATTGTTAATAGCATATTAATCTGTTTTTTGTGTTAAAAGAATTTAGCGAGCTAAACAAATATAACTAAAAATTTGAAAATCTGACGTTTATCTTACATTCTATGTAAGAAAAGGAGCGTTATACTCATGATAACTTATGTTGTTGGTCGTAAAAAATACCCTTTTTATCGGTGTTTGTTGTGAATCTGACAATTTAACATCTTATTAATATGAGATTGTTAAATTTTGGTAACCAAATTTAAATAATTCACTTTTTTTGAAATAATATCTAATTTAAGGAGCTCTTCTTGAACGTTTTCTATGGTATTTTCATCAATTACACTCTGAGACCATTCGGTTAAAGACAGCCACTCTTGTACATCTTCAATTTCTTGGTCGTAACGATTGGCTATAGTTCTATCAATACTTGGTATGGATTTGAAATCTGAGGTTGTTGTATTGATAATATCTAAAATCGTCTTAAGCTCTTCTTTGTTATTCTCAATAAATTCATTTCGCACAGCGATGACAAAACATGGCCATGGAGTAGGGCATTCTCCAACACGTCTAAAAACACCATCGTCTACCAATGGTTTTGTGGTAAACTTCTCCCACATAAAATAATCAGCTTCTCCTTTTGTTAAGCCTTCTACGGCACCATTTAGATTTTTAATAACTTCGAAATTAAGATCAGTTTCTAAATCCCAATTGTTATTTTTAGCATTGATATAAGCCATTAAATGAGACCCTGATCCATAGCGGCTTATAGCTGCTCTTGATCCTTTGATATCTTCTATTGTCTTAAATTTCGATTTTTCTGCAACATGAATTCCCCAAATCAAAGGTGTTTCTACAAAGGTTTGAACAATACTTGACGGGTTTCCATCTATTATGTCCTTTATTATACCTTCAGTTAAAATAACAGCAATATCTATATCTCCAGAACGTAAAGCTTTACACATAGCGCCAGTGCCACCATAATAATCGTGCCAACGAAGATTAATACCCTCAGACTTGTATTCACCATTTTTAAGCGTTAAATACCATGCTAAATTGAAATGCTCTGGAACACCACCTATATTTACTTTCTTCATGTATTTCTGATTTGTTGCAGTATTTTTATTAAATATTTACTATGCGCTCTAAAGCATATACAATTAATTTTTCCACTGTGGCTTTAGGATTTTTGCTAAAATCTCCATTAGCTCTGTTTGCTATTATAGCATTTAATGACAAAGCTTCATGACCCAATAGTTTTGATAGCCCATAAATAACAGAAGTTTCCATCTCAAAATTAGTGATGCGGAATTCTTTATAATTGAAATTATCTAATTTAGAATTTAAACTAGGATCATGTAATGGAAGTCTTAGTACTCTTCCTTGTGGTCCATAAAATCCGCCAGCTGTGCCTGTCATGCCTTTAAACATTTTATCACTTTCAAAGTACTTTTCTAAGTACTTGCTATTATTTATAATTATTGGTCTTGCCTTGTTTTTATCCCAATTTGTGTGTGCTATAAATGCATCTTCAATTTCAGGATTACTAATGCCATCAATCTGATAAAAATGAAGCATACCATTAATATCTAAACCATGTGTACTTAACACAAATCCATCAACTGGTATATCGGCTTGTAATGAACCTGATGTGCCAATTCTGATAATATTAAGACTAGTTAATTGTGTTTTTGGCTTGCGTGTTTTTAAATCTATATTTACTAATGCATCAAGTTCATTAAGAACAATATCTATATTATCTGGACCTATACCAGTAGATAAAACTGTAATTCTTCGATCTTTATAGTAGCCCGTTTGTGTTTTAAATTCTCTTTTTTGTGTACTGAATTCAATACTATCAAAATGTTTTGTGATTTTTTCCACACGATCTTGGTCACCAACAAATATGATGGTATCTGATATGTTTTCGGGTTTTAAATTTAGATGGTAAACACTACCATCTGGATTTAAAATAAGCTCTGAATCTTTAATTGACATGTAATATGGTCTTTACAAGTTTATTTTGGTCTATGCTAAACTGAAACTCTAATCGATTAACACCTCCGTAAGTTATATCATTATTAACTTCATTAGCGAAATTGTGTTGTCTTAATAATGCTTCGTGTCCTTTTCTATTAAGTTTAAGACTTGTCTCATCTTCATCAAAAAAGATGCTAAGTTTTTCTATTAAGCGACTATGTTGCGAGTCTCCAAAACCATAATAACCTTGATAATTGAGGCTGTAACCTAGCAAATGATGCTTAGATCTTATATCATTATCTCTTACAATGCGAAGTATATTATCCTCTAATACACTAAGTCCACTTTTTTGATGAGGAAAACGTTTTAAATGCGCTTTTAAACAATTGCTCATGTATTTAAAGCTAGACTCTTTAACAATATAAGGTTTTAGAATATTATGATCTTTACCACAATATGTTCTCCATAGAGTTATTGCAAGTTCTTTATCTTGGTCTGTTAGCTTTACCCTTTTATTATAGTGGTCTATCAATTGTGACCGCGAAAGCTCTCCTAGTCCTTTAAGACTTTTTTCGCCCTCTACACGTCCGCTGCAAATAAGATAAAGTGGTTTTTTAATTTCCTTCTGATGTAAAAGATTTAATACACCTAATAGATTGATGTGGCAAAACAAATCATATTCAAACCAAAGGTGAATTTCATCATACTTATCTGCATTATTTAGCTTTGAAAGCTCTTTTTGAAGTGCTTTATTATCTACTTCAATATCGTAGTATTCTTTTAAGAATTGACTTCTTATCTTAAAAAACTCATCAGAATCTATCTTGGGAATAGTTGGTCCTTCGCAAAGCATTTCTTGCCAGGTTAGAATATCATCTTTAAAATCTAAATCTCTAAGATATTCGGTAAGTATACTACCATTGGTAATATGAAGAATTTGTTTAGTCATAAGGTTAACCTCCAACGCGTTTTACATTAAACCCCTTTTCTTTAAGAATGGCCATGATTTTATCTCTATAATCTCCTTGAATTATAATTTTATCGTCCTTAAAACTACCTCCAACACTAAGTTTGGTTTTTAGTTCTTTAGCAAGTATTTTGAAATCTTCAGATGCACCTGTATAGCCTTCTAGAATAGTAATTGGCTTGCCTTTACGTTTTTCATACTTACAGATAATAGGATCATCTTGTAGCCAAATGTCACTGTTATTATCATTTTCGTCTTGTGACGGCTCAGGTACGTGGTCTGGAAAAAGATTTTTTAACTGGTCTTTTAGGTCCATTATTTTTTTATCAATCCAAGTTCAACTAAGCGTTCATTTAAAAATTCGCCTGCAGTAATATCTTCATATAATTTAGGGTTATTTTCATCTACACAGCTGTCTAAAACATCTAATTTCATTTCGCTAATTGGATGCATAAAAAAAGGAATAGAGTAGCGAGATGTTCCCCAAAGTTCTCTAGGTGGATTAACAACGCGATGAATTGTTGATTTTAGTTTGTTGTTAGAATGTCTAGATAACATGTCACCAACATTAATCATTAATTCGTCTGGCTCTGCTATAGCATCTAACCATTCGCCATCATGTCGTTGTACTTGTAATCCTCTACCTTGAGCTCCCATTAAAAGCGTAATTAGATTGATGTCTCCATGAGCTGCTGCCCTTACCGCATTTTTAGGTTCTTGGGTAATTGGAGGATAATGTATTGGTCTTAAAATAGAATTACCATTGTGAATGTAATTATCAAAATAGGTCTCTTCTAACCCAAGATGTAATGCCAGAGCACGTAGAACATACTTTGCCGTTTTCTCTAACATTTGATAGGTTTCTTTTCCAACTTTATTAAATTCCGGAAGTTCTTTTACTTCAACATTTGCAGGATATTCTTTTCTACGCTCTTCATCATCTTCAACATATTGCCCAAAATGCCAGAATTCTTTTAAATCCCCTTCTTTTTTACCCTTAGCACTTTCTTTTCCAAAAGAGACGTAACCTCTTTGGCCACCGATACCTGGTATTTCATAACTCTCCTTAACTTCTAGAGGTAAGTCAAAGAAGTTTTTAACTTCGGAATATAGTCTATCAACTAATTCATCATCTAAAAAATGTCCTTTTAAAGCTACAAAACCTATATCTTGATATGCTTTACCAATTTCATCAATAAATTTTTGTTTTCTATTTGGGTCGTCTGAAAGGAAATCCTTTAAATCTACACTAGGTATTCTATCCATTGGAATTTTATTTAAAAATTAAGTCAATACACAAAAGTAACGAAATAGTGGTAAATTATAAACAAGAAGAAAAGACATTTAAAAGTTGAATTATATAATATTAGAGCATTTTAACTACATTTGAAGCATCACAATTTTTTAATATATGCCTACCATTACTAAAAGCAATATAGAATACGATAAGCGTAATTTAAATGACAAAGTATTGCTGAAGCTCTATTATAACATGTTGAGACCACGACTAATAGAGGAGAAAATGTTAATACTTTTGAGACAGGGAAAGATATCTAAATGGTTTTCTGGTATTGGACAAGAAGCTATTTCTGTTGGTGTTACTATGGCTTTAAAACCTAGTGAATATATTCTACCAATGCATAGAAATCTTGGTGTTTTTACAACAAGAGAAATTCCATTGCATCGCTTGTTTTGTCAGTGGCAAGGTAAAGCGAGTGGCTTTACCAAAGGAAGGGATCGCTCATTTCATTTTGGTACTCAAGAGTATAATATTGTTGGTATGATATCACATTTAGGTCCTCAACTTGGTGTTGCTGACGGAATTGCTTTAGCTAACCTTTTAAAGAATAATGGACAAGTTACAGCAGTTTTTACAGGTGAAGGTGGAACTAGTGAAGGCGATTTTCATGAAGCGCTGAATGTAGCTTCTGTATGGCAATTACCTGTGATTTTCTGTATTGAGAATAATGGTTATGGTTTGTCCACGCCAACAAATGAGCAATATTATTGTAAGCATTTAGCCGATAGAGGAAAGGGTTATGGCATTGAGTCTTTTATTATTGACGGTAATAATATAATTGAAACCTATTCTAAGGTTAAGAAGCTTGCCGAAAGTATAAGAAAACGACCTAGACCTATATTAATTGAGTTTAAAACCTTTAGACGTCGAGGTCATGAAGAAGCAAGTGGTACAAAATATGTTCCTAAAGAACTTATGGAAGAATGGGAGGCCAAAGACCCAATAGAGAATTTCAGAAGCTATTTGTATAGTAAAAAAATATTATCAGCTGAAACTGACGAAACGTATATTTCTGAGATTAAATCTGAAATTGATGCGTCTCTTGATTCAGCTTATGCTGAAGCTGAAATAACACCAAATGAAAGCATCGAGTTAAATGATGTTTACAAATCATTTGATTATGAAGATTTTAATCCTAATGGTGAATTTAAAGAATTGCGTTTAATTGATGCAATCTCTGAAGGGTTAAAACAGTCTATGGAAAAGCATAAGGACCTGGTAATTATGGGACAAGATATTGCGGAGTATGGAGGTGTATTTAAAATTACAGAAGGTTTTGTAGAACAATTTGGTAAAGACAGAGTACGAAACACACCAATATGCGAATCTGCAATAGTTGAAGCAGGTATGGGTTTATCCATAGCAGGTATGAAAGCTGTTGTAGAAATGCAATTTTCTGATTTTGTAACATCTGGGTTTAATCCAATAGTTAATTATCTAGCAAAGTCGCATTACCGTTGGAAGCAACAAGCCGATGTAGTTGTAAGAATGCCTTGTGGTGCTGGTGTTGCAGCAGGTCCCTTTCACTCACAAACTAATGAAGCGTGGTTTACTAAAACACCTGGACTTAAAGTAGTTTACCCTGCATTTCCTTATGATGCAAAAGGCTTACTTGCTACTGCAATTAATGATCCTAACCCAGTAATGTTCTTTGAGCACAAAGCATTATACAGGAGTATTAGACAGAATGTACCAACTGATTATTTCACGTTACCTTTTGGTAAGGCGTCATTACTTAAGGAAGGTGATGCTGTTACAATTATTACTTATGGTTCAGGAGTGCATTGGGCTTTAGATACCTTAAATAATAATACTGATATTTCAGCAGATTTAATTGATTTAAGAACACTTCAGCCTTTAGATAAAGACACAATATTTAATTCGGTAAAAAAGACAGGAAAGGCTATCGTTCTTCAAGAAGATAGTATGTTTGGTGGTATAGCCAGTGATATTTCTGCTATGTTAATGGAGGAGTGTTTTGAGTATCTAGATGCGCCAGTAAAACGAGTAGCAAGTATAGAAACTCCTATACCATTTGCACCACAATTGGAACAGCAATATTTAGCTAAAGCTAAGTTTGAAGAAATCCTGAAAGAATTATTAAATTATTAAGGAAAGTATATTAATCCAGATATTTTTTTAAAAGACCTTCACATAGGTGAGCTATTTATCGAATAAAATTACCATTAATCGATTGTGTGTTAATTGGTAATTATATTATGCCATAGATAAAATTATAACTTTAATTTTACGTATTCTAAATAAAATTTTTCACATGAAAACAAAACTACTTCTAGTTGCACTTCTTATGACTTCAGTGATTTCTTTTGCACAAATCATTCCTGAAGATGTTAAGCCACCAAGTTGGAATATGTCCAACTTACCAAACGTTAAAGCACATAAACTTGCTTCGTTTGATTTAAAAAAGTTACAAAACGAGGATATCATTAATGATAAGGATAAATCTAAGCCGTGGAGGTTTGGACATGACATATACGTTGATCATGATTTCAATGAAGTTGGAAAATGGACAACTTTAAGCAATGGAGACAGAATCTGGAGAATGTCTTACTATTCAGAGAATGCTACCTCATTAAATTTTATGTTTGATGTATTCAAATTGCCTGTAGGAGCAAAGCTTTATGTATATAATGATGAGAAAGATGATCTTTTAAGACCTTTTACACATAACAACAATAATCCTGAAGAAGTATTAGGAACTTGGTTGGTAACGGGTGATAAAGCATGGATTGAGTATTACGAGCCTGCTAATGCTGTTGGTGAAGCTAAATTAACTATAGGTTCTGTTATTCATGGATATAGAACAGCAGAAACGTATCAAAAAGCACTTAATGATTCTGGAGCATGTAACCAAGATGTTGATTGTGATATTACTCCTTCAGGTGCTGATCCTTATGGGGTAGATAATGTAAAAGAAAATATTAAACATGCATCTGCAATGATAACTGTTGGTGGTGGAACAGGTATATGTTCTGGTACGCTGATTAATAATACAAGTAATGATGGGACACCTTACTTTATGACAGCAAATCACTGTAGTGGAGGTGAAGGTAGTTGGGCATTTAGGTTTAACTGGAGAAGCCCAAATCCATCTTGTTCTACTACAACTAATAGTACCAACGGTTCATATAATCAAACTGTAAGTGGTTCTGTAGTAAGAGCTAGTAGTTCTCAATCTGACATGGAATTGGTAGAAATTACTGATACAAGCTTCTTTAGTGGTAATCCAGATGTGGTTTGGGTTGGATGGAATAGATCAACAACACAAGTTCCTGCTCTTAACTTTGGTATTCATCATCCAAGTGGCGATATACAAAAAGTTTGTAGAGATGACGATGGTGCTACAAGACAAACGATATCTTTTAACGGAAATGCTAATACCCAAATGTGGTATATTACAGAATGGGAATTGGGTGTAACTGAGCCAGGTTCTTCAGGATCTGGTCTTTTCAATCAAGAAGGGCATTTGATAGGAGTATTATCTGGTGGTGGTGCCGCTTGTACTGGTACTAGCAATAATGGTCAACCAGATTTTTATGGAAGATTTGGTGTTGCTTGGGGTTACGGAAGTACTGCTGCAACAAGAGTTAGTGACTGGCTAGACCCAACCAACACAGGAGATGTTAGTATAGGTCAATATCCTGAAGTACAAATTTATGACAATGACGCTTCTGTAACCTTAGCTTCTGGTGGAAATAACGCTTGTTATGCTGGTTTTATGCCTGAAGTTGCATTAATTAATAGAGGAAGTTTAAATTTAACTTCTGCAACAATTACATATTCTTTAGATGGTGGAACAGATACAGTTGTTAACTGGACAGGCTCTCTTACCAATAATGCTCAGGTTGTTGTTGCTACACCATCTTATACTAATTTAGCTGCTGGGGCA
>Ga0189275_100218_pt1 | contig 58246 bp, 53 predicted proteins | sample N19A6minimetaG_FD_130329 | JGI IMG/M metagenome (GOLD analysis project Ga0189275, IMG submission 130329) | Marine microbial communities from the Costa Rica Dome - N19 A6 mini metaG | ecosystem: Environmental > Aquatic > Marine > Oceanic > Photic zone | place: Costa Rica: the Eastern Pacific...
CCGAGATCGCCGGCGAACGTGTCTGGGGGCATGCCCCCAGACACGTTGCCATCCCATCAAACATCAATCATGAAGGTGCGAGACTCTACCTCTGAATGGTAACAATCAGGGGAGCACGTCAGCGTTTATTGATAGTGTCGCGATATGCTCTCCACTCGGCTCGACTGATGTTTGGAACTCGATCGCTCTTGGCCGGCACGGTGTAGAGAGCGCCGTCGGGACCGATGACATCGATCACGCTGACATCGTAGGAAACCGGGAGGACGCTGATTTTCCGAACGTTGTTGTCGTACCAAGCCTGCACGTCTGGGCTCCAGTATTCGATCCGCTCGAACTGAATGCCGCCGCGTCCCGTCATCCGTACAACTCGCGTACGAAAGTCCGCCTCGAAGAGTGCGGCTTCCTTGGCCGGAATAAGAGGCGCGAAGCCGTTCTCCAGAGCTACTTGATACCGAGCGATCGGAGTCATGCCGGTGCGCGAGTGGACCGTATGATGGTACTGGCAGACGATATAGCGGCCGATGAACGTCAGCAGCTCAGGCATGGTCAGAGACGCTTTAGCGCTGCTGTCGTATCGCCCTTTGTAGGTGATATTGGAGAAGGTCGTGCCCGGCAATTCGTGCGTCTTGAGCATCAAGGTACGTATGACGCTTTCGACGTGCCCCCCGAAGTGTGGGGTCCCGACCGGCCGATAGAGCAGCTCGATGCCGTGCTCCCCTGCCCCCCGGCTCATAGCTGCCGACCGAAACTCTTTGCCATTGTCCATGTGCAGGGCTTTAGGCAACCCCAGTGTCGGCCAGTCTCCGGTGATGCCGTATCGACGCAGAAAATCGTCTTTCGGGAAAGCCAGCTGGCGCAAAGTCGCAGCAATACTCTCGGTCGAGGGCCCGATGAAGTCGATGTGAAAACCCACGATCATCCGCGTGTAGACATCGACGGCAACGGTGAGGACGGGGCGGCCAATTTCCTCGCGGTGGTTCCGATCGACAAGCATGACATCCATGATGGTGCTGTCGATCTGGACAATCTCCATCGGAGCGCTGGTTTCGAAATGGGTTGTCTTGGGTGAATACTTACTACGGTGCGCGCGTGCACCAAGCCGGCGCTCGCTGGCAGCTGCCTTCGACAATGCGCGAACGCGGCGGTGAAAGGTGGAGTAGCTCGGCACGTCGACGTTTTCCTCGACACAAACCCTTAGGAGCTGCTTATAGGCAGCAGCCACGGTGCGCTTCTGCGCCGCGAGGTAGTATTTCTCTATGACGGTTTGCATGAGCGCCTCAGCGGAAACACCCCCGTCTATATTTCGCCCTGAACCAGTGCTTGCCCGCTTGGGCAAAAGAGAAGAAGCAACAGGCCGTGCGCGAAGCCTATCGAGATAGCGGTACAGGGTGGCTTCACTGATACCCAGCTCTTCCATCAGTTCAGCACGAACGTCTTCCGCCAGCTTCCCCGAGCTCAGACAAGGCCTGAGCGCCGCAAAGGCCTTCTGAGCGAACTTCCATCCCGGATGCTTTTCGTACTCGTTTCGCGATGACTTCATGAATCGCGCTACCTGTTTGTGATGAGCGCGAACTATACGAAATCTATTCTAACAACATAGGCGCTTTCGAATCCTCAAATAAGAATTGTTTCTATTATTCGCTAAAATTGAAAGCAGGCAAATATCCGGGTCGCGCAAAAAAGACTGTTACTCATTGTTTATATGGAATTTTGTCAAAACGGCTGAGAACGGGATTCTCAACATTTTTGATCAACGATGCTCGATATTCTCAGCATTTTTGACCAAAACTTTCCAAAAATCTGTGGGGAATCAGCGGTTCAATTCTCAGGATTTTTGGAAAGCGCCAACAAGGGGTTACCTTGGTCAAACTCGTGAGAATTGGTCAAAAGTTCTGAGAATGGCCAACGGAAGAGCGCTCAGAGGCGGACCATCAGGTCGGGACTGATGCGGTGCTCAATCGAAATTGTCGTATCATTAATCCATTTCTTGTGGGCCGAACTCCTCTCTGGCAAAATTTTGCTGAGCCGCGGTGCGGCACCTTCTTTAAGCGACTTGGAGCAGACCATGGCCATCGAACGGCTGGGCGAAGACGTTTTGCGCATGCCCATCACTGACCCCCACGCCGCCTACACCCGCCTTGCCTTGATTGAGGATCTAGAATGGTGTGCCGAGGAGCTGGAGGCGGACTGGCCAGCATTATCAGAGAAGCTCAGCGCGCTGATTGCGAGCTTACCGCCCAGCCTAAATTAACGAATTGGTGACTCTCCTTCCTCAAAGGTTAACCACCTTCAGGAATCAGGCCGAATTGGCCTTGAAACGGAGCTCATCATGTCCTCGGAAGCGCAACTGCCTGTCCAACCGGACTTGCTCTATTCGGCCCTGCATCTGCCGTCGATCAAGAACGACATCGATATTATCAGCATGCCGCTCTACTCGATCGAAAAGTCCCGGCGAACCAAGCCCATCCAGTTTGACTACCGGTACTCCAACGGTCAGCACATCACCTTCACCGTGAAGGGCACCTCGGACGGGATCGCGACAATCTACGACAAGGACTTGATTCTTTTTTTGCACTCCCTGCTGATCGACAAATTGAACCGGAACGAGCCGGTCAGCCGACTGGTCGAGTTCACGGCGCACGATTTTCTCAAATGGGCCAATCGCGGGACCGGCAAAGCAGACTATCAGCGTCTCGAGGCGGCGCTGAGGCGACTACACGGCACGGTGATTTCCGGGAATTTCAATGCCGGCGAAGAGAGCATGGAATCCGGTGTTCACTACATCGAGAGCTTCGAGTTCCGCCGCAGAAACACAAAGCGCGGCCGCGTGCTCAAAAGCATTGTCGTCCAGTTGTCGACATGGACATTTGCAAAGCTGACCGAAGCGGGCCGATACATCTCCATGGATCGCCGCTACCTCGACATCCAAGGCGGTATCGAGCGACGACTCTACGAAATCGCGACAAAACACGTCGGCCGCGAGAAATCCCGCTTCGAGATCAACTTGCAGTCACTGCACGAATGGATGGGATCCCAGGCACCCGTACGCAAGCTCAAAGCCCATATAAAGCGGATTATCGAGGAAGACAGTCTGCCTGGCTACAAACTGCGTATCGAGAGCCCCTCCCCGCGCGCTGCAGCGGTCCGCACGAAGATTGTGTTCATCAAAGCGAGCCCCAGGCTCGCCTACGCTCGCTAACGTCTGCGATCGCCCGAGCGCGACGCCGGCGACGTCCGCGAAAAACCGATCTGCCCTTGTAGTTCCCCCAAAAGGTCGCATCGAGGCCGCTAGTGTCCGGGATCGCCCGAGCCAATCTGGCCATTACGTCCGCGATCGCCCGAGAACTTCAGCGATTGTTCACGTCATGTTCCCGGCATTCGGGCCATCGCGGACACTGTTCCTACCGTATCCGCCAGCCCTTCGTACTATCGCGGACGTATGCCGTACGATCTCACGAAAACTGACAATTTCGTCTCCCATCGTTGCCATATGTCCATAAATACAGGCGCTTAGCGAGGCTGGCCCTTCGCGCCACGAATTTTCGTCGCCTTGCAGTTCTTGGCTTCGCGGGAATCTCACTTTCTGTCAGTTTGATCATCACAGCGTCGTCGCTAGACCGTTGATTTCACGACGCTCTGTCGAAGAATTGCGACTCCTTGTTCTTGGCATCGTGCGACACTCTTCATGTTCGGGCGATCACGGACGTCATTCGGGCTATCCCGGCCACTAGAGCGGGCGATCCCGGACAGAAACACTAACGCCCGTAGAGCATTACCGGGCGATCGCGGACCCCGATCGGGCCAACAAGGACGCTGGTTCGGGCGATCGCGGACCACAAATAGTGCAATCGGGCGATCGCGGCGCCTGCGTCGGGCGTTCGCGGCCAATGATGGTCGGTCTTTCGCAGACACCGCTTCGTGCCATCGTGGACGGATATCTGCGCAAGTATCGGAAACCACGGACGAAATGGCCGGAGTAACCCCTTAACATTCCATATAACGTTCTAAGGTCCGCCACGCGAAAGGAAGAGTGAGGAATGGCGATCTGGATTTAAAGGAGGAAAAGCCATGAGTGAGCCCAAAACTGCTATTCAGCATGATGCCGATATCTCGCAGCGGTTCGAGGGCCCAGCATTGCTGGCCAGGCTCTTGGCTCGGCACCTCGGGGACACAGCTTTCAGTCAGGCATGCAAGCTGATCAAGGCCTATAGCGATGTGGGCGGGGTCATCCAGGCGGCAAGCACCCAGCCGGCCGCAACACTCGATCTGCCAGCGGCGGCTGTCGAGGATCTACGGCTGGTCCAGGACCTCTCTATGGAGCTCTGTCGATCCAAGGTTTTCAACCGCGACGTAATCGGCAGCTGGAGCGCCCTTATGGCCTATGTTCAGGGCCGGTTTCAGCACAGAGCTACCGAATGCCTCTACATACTCATGTTAGACAGAAAGAATCGGTTGATCGCGGACAAACTGATGTCGGAAGGCTCGATAGATCACGCGCCGGTCTATCCTCGAGAGATTGCCCGGCAGTGTCTTCTCCACCATGCGACGGCCGTGATCTTGGTCCATCCTCATCCGTCTGGTGACCCCTCGCCCTCCCAGGCGGACATCACCATGACCAAAACACTCAGCGACGTTCTCGCCTCACTCGACATCAAGATTCACGACCACGTCGTGGTCGGCCGGCAAGGACACTACAGCTTCAAGGCCAACGGCCTGCTCTGAACCTGAAAGAAGAAAAGGCGGGGTTCCACGGAGTGTCATCCGTGGAGGAAAGCATGTCTCGCTACCAAATTCCCGTAAGCGCACACATCGATCGCGCCTTCGGAATTCTCACCCTCATCTGCATCGCCGCCTTCTTCGGCCGCTGCTCCATCTTCCTGTTCAACGCACTACCTGTCCAACTGGCAATCTGTCTGACCCTAGTCGGTCTGGCTGTGCTGGCAGTTGCGCTGCTGCGCCTACGATAGAGGTCAGCCATGTCTACCCCAGCAACTTACGAAATCGACGGCTTTGTCTTCTATTGCCACTACGACGGTCATCCGATCGGCGCCGCCCAGCGCTTGTGTCGAATGATCGAGGCCCATACACGGCCGGCCGACCAGTGGCCACATCAAAGAGGTATCGTTGCCGACATGCGAGGCGGTCTTGCCTTCGCGTTTATCCGGGCGAACAACGATGCTGAACAGCCCGCCGGCGGAACTCGTGCCCGGGCCACTGGCGCCTTTCACTACAAGCTCTCCTGGGAAGTCGACGATCGCCTGTTCATCACCATCGAACAGCGCACCGATCGACAAACCTGGCGCATCCTCGACCATGAAGAATTCGCCGCATGGACGCTCCGGCAGCGCGCAGACCTGATCGACCGTTTGTCGGCCGCGGCCGGGCCTGGCCGAGAACTCGCAGTTGCCCCTGCTGATCGTGCAGCAGAAATCATTCCCGACATTGTCTACGCACACACCAAGGGCCGTTTTGGGGAGCCTTCGGTTCGCTATGCAACCCGATCGACAGCGCAAAGACTTGTCGAACTCTGCGGCCGACGTATAGCCGACGCCTCTCAACAGTCTCTCAAAGATCCTGATCGAGCCGCCTGGGTGGCTGCGCTCGCGCGCGATCCCACCAGCACAGGATGGATTCCATCTCGGCCGCAGTAAGCGGGCGTCAAACGAGCTTCGCCGCCCCAAGGAAAGGAAAAGAGGGGGTGGGGCTTCCGAAAGGAGGCCTGGAATGAAGGAAGTCTACCGAAACTATGCCAGGAACGATCTGAAATTTGCGAAGTGGCTCGAGGAGGTTGATGAGCGCATCGACGCCCTGACCTCCCGATCGTTCGTTGACTATCGAGAAATCAACTACCGAGAGCTCTATGACGCCGGTGCCACGATTGACACCGCCGTCGAGGAGCTCGCCCGGCAAGACAGCGTCTTTGCGGCAGCAATCAAACGCTAGCGTCAGGCCCCGTGGATCCACCGCGGGGCCTGATTTCGTTAAAGCTGTCTAGAATTACTGGCGAAGTGCACTGCCCTACGATCTCGCCGGACCGGTACTAGTTTTCCTGCCATAGATTGTGCTGTATGTCTGGCACTATGACTGGGACCGGAATTCAAGACGAAGAAGAGTACATCAATCTGGGCCGACACGGTCCAGCCTACACCAGTGTGCCTATGAACGACTGGGACATTGATCGTGCGTCCACGCCAGTCAGTTTCCGCCCCATCAGGATCCTACAGGTCGCACTTGTCACCGCGATCTTCGTAACGATCATCTACCACGCTGCACTCCTTTGGCGCTGGTGGTCATCCGACTTTCTGCCCAACATGGACCAACTCAACCTCACCATTTGGGACGCTGTGATACTCACCGGTTGGAGTCTAGCTGGCCCGGGCGCCGCTTGTCTCGCTCTGCTGATTGTCGTGCTGGCGCTAGACCGGTTTAATTCTGCTCGCTAAAGCGCGTGGCAAAGCCTTCCATCGCCGCTATGTCAGCTTCGATTTCTTGCGTGTTTTGCATTTGACCGACCTGGCCTATCGCATTGGTTGCTGGACTTCCTGGCATTCCATCTGGCAAGAACGTGAAGTCCGGCTTAGGCATTCCATCCGCCACATCCTCTCGCTCTTCGTTCGCGCGCCGCATGTCGCGCATATGCGGCGTGCCGTCAAAGAGCGGCTGATCAAACTCGGCAGACCGGCCACCTATCCCGTCTTGAACTTGGCCACTAATGTCGCGGCCCGCTTGAACAGCATCCATCGCCTCACCATTGAAGCCGACGCCGGCGTTGGTCGTTGAGAGATCCGCAGCCGTCTCTCCAATCCGCGTCGCAACATCGCCAGTGCGGGCAGCCGCATTGTCAATCTGCCCGTAGTTGACGAGATCGTCGCCGGCGACAGAAAAGGCACTCACATCGCCAATCTGCGGCAGGTGCGGCAACTGAGCGTCCGCGAAGCCCTGCAATAACCCTTGGAGCTCAGGGCTTCGATCGCCGTTGACTATCATCTGGGTCACTTCATCTTGCCAGAACGGCTGTGAGCTATAGATGTCTCCAGCGTCATTGCGCTGGGTGCCTACAAACTGCAGGAACTGGTCTTCCAGGGGCTGAGTGAAGCTGAGATTGCCGGACTCATATTCGGCGGCCGCCGTCTGCGCCTGCTGCTGGATGGAGCGCGCTCGGCTCGCGCTCTCTTCGAACCGTTCAGCTTCGCGGAAGTGCTGCTGAGCATCCCGGGCGGTTGAATTTTGTATCCCGCCGCTTTCGGAATAGCCGGCCGACGTTGAAAAGCTGTTGAGCGTCGCCAGCGCGTCCGTCAGTTCGCGCTGCTCATCGCTCGACAAACTCTCGTGATAGTCTGAGCGGATAGTTTCGCGGTCCGCTTCTGACCAACCTGCCGATCCCCTGACTCGTGCTTCGCCAAATACAGCTCCGCCAGTACCAAAAAGCTCCATGCCTCCTGATGCTCTCGCCCCGGCGGTGATCGCACCATCAACGCCATAGTTCAATTGAGCCTGCTCTTCGACCGCCTGTGAGTAGGCCTGGTCGGCGTGTTCATTGTGACGCTGGACAATCGCTGCAGCCGCCCGCTGTTCTTGCGTTGCACTCGATCCTTCGGACAAGACGGACTGCGCCATTGATTGAACGGTCTCACGATCCGAGAACAGGACCGAAGCCCCCTCCTCTCGCGATTGCGCCGCGGACTCCGTCCAGGTCTCCGCATACTGGGCGGCTTCGCTGGCCCGTCGCTCGAACTGCGAACCGATCGCACGCGCAAACTGAGCACCCGTCCCGGTTTTGCTCAACGCACCGGTGTTGTCATAGACTTCGCGGCCGTCGGGTGTGATGGCGATATGACCCCCGCTTGCCGTGTTCATGCTTGCCGCGCCGGCCTCCAGAGAGTGGTTCATCTGGTGCTGATTGCCGAACGTCTGATTGAAGCGGTGCGTATCGTAGCCGGTCGTGCCGAGCGATAAGTTACCCGTCGTCTCGTCCCTCGCCGCATCAGAAGCGCCTGCCCTCACCGACGACAACAGGCTTTCCGACTGACTGGCGACACGGTCCACGCCCAGTGCGAGCGCGGACGCGATCACTGGGATCAGCATCGTCATGAAGCCGGCAATGGACGCGATGTCCGAATTGGCGTCGGCGATCGACTGCAGATTAAACATCGTGATCGATCCTGCATCTCCCCCGCCGGTTGGGTCGTAGGCGGCCGCCTGCGTATCGCTGACCGCGGCAACCATCATGATCTTGTTGAGAACCACAAAAAGCGGTCCCCAAGACTGCAGCATGATGAATCCGCCGAAATACGAGCGGATGAGCGATACACCCATCCCAGGCAACAACATGAAGGGGATCAAGAGCGGGAACATGCAGAAAAACATGATCTCCAGAACCACTTTCAAATACGGGATCCACTTGTGCGCCAATGCTGCATTGAACAAGTTGGTGTTGCGCGTCTGAAGCTCCGCACGCGCCAGCCCGTAACCTGAGAGCTCACCGCCAGACTCCGCCGAGAATGTCTCCACACTTTCGCGGAACGAATTGATCATCATCGCCTGGATGAAAACTTCCGAGGAAGCGCGCGCCTGGTTCATCAGCAAAGTGTGTGCGCCCGCCACTTCAGACGAGAGCAATGTTCGCGCCGCCGCATCCGCATCGTCAGGATGAAGCCGGCGAGCCAGGTAGGTCTCGCTCAAGGCCCGAGCTGCATCGGCTCCACTCGACAACTCTCCAGCAATGTATGCGCACGTCTCTATGGTCTCGGCGCCATCTGTAAGCCATGGCCCAGAGCGCGCCGGGTTCGGAGGATGGTCAACTGTGATCAGCGAGAACAGATCTTCGCTGTCGCGGATGTCTTGCAGTTCGATGTCGCCCTCGAGCAAATCGTAGAACACGCAATTGGTCAGAAAACTCTGCATGTTCTGGGCATATTCTTCGTCGATCCAACGCATCTGATTGAGCTCGCGCATCAAACGCGACCCGTAAATCATCCCGTTCTCGGAATATTTTGCGATGTCCGGATCCCCGAACACAGTTTCCATCAGGCTCGTCATACGATCGCCGGCGGTCGACGAGACCGAGAACACAAAGGCGACTGCCAGAGGAACATTCGCGACGACCGTCGGTGCGCCGCCGCCGATACGGTCGTGAATCACGACATCTGACTTAGGAACGAAGCCCACTGCCAGGATGGTCGTCGCGGTCAGGAACCAGGACAAGATCTCCTTGACCTTGTTCGTAAAAGCCACCTGGATCAGAACCATTGCCAGCCCGATCAGCAAGACAAGCCTGATAAGCGACGACACCGAATCCAGACCCGACATGATGGCAATCGCATTAAACGCCTGAACGTAGATCTCTTTGCCGCCGTAGACGTAGGCTTCCATGCTAGCCGCCTTGCAGGTTTGAGAGTGCGTCATGCATGCGACGTTCGAGACGCGCCGCCAGATGCTGCTGGATCAACTGGTAGTTCTGTACAACCTCGTATGTGTAGCCGTGCCGTTCGGCCACTTCACCTTGCCTTTCCTCCAGAGCCCGAACGGTCTCTGCGATGCCTTCGCGCCATTCGCGATAGTCTTCGCTCATCGTCTGCTGCTCGATCGTTGTGCGAGCCTGCAGGGCTTGCTCCATCGAATTGCGCAGAAACTCAGTGAGCAGCTCGATGGCAATGTATTCGGCAAGCTGAGGGGTATCGTTGACTGCCAAGGCGCCTTTATAGGCGTGATTGACAGACAGGATCCGGTAGATCGGAAGGGATGTGGCGTTCAGGAAGGCCCGCTGATCGGCGTTGAGCGGTTGATCGGCTTCGATCGAATCGAGAATCCCGTTGATGAGGTTCGACACGCGGGCAAATAGCGCTTCATCATCCGAGATGTTGGCGTTCCCGCTGGACAGGCCCAGACACTCATCGTGTTCATCGCACTCGTAGATTGGCATCGCGCCGCCGGCGAACAATGCGTCCTGCACCTCGCGATTTCGAGCCAAGGGCGGATACCACCGATATTCGGGCCCTTCGTTCGCTGTAGCGCCTTCCAGGATAACCACGGTCCCCGTCAGGCTCATGAGGAACTCGGCCGTATCTGCCGATCCAACAAAAGAGGCGTCTTCCGTCAGCGCCCGCCAGGCGATGTTGACGTTCAGTGGGATCCGCGCCTCGGTATCGCTATCCCTCGGGCCTCGCGCGCCGCCAGTTCCGCACTGGTGTCGCGCTTCGACCCAATCAGCGAACATGCCCTGCCGGGCGCCGGCGGACTGGCAGATGTGTTCGGACGCCGCGTTATGACGAGGCCACATCCCCTCGACGAGATTCTGCGCCGACTCGCATGAGTTGATATTCATGGCGTTGATTTCCTGCGCGAGCAGCTGTGCGTCTGCTACGGCATCCTCGCACATCGGGCAGAGGGTCTTCAGGGCGAGCGAGAATGCAACACCCTGGGCATTCGCGGCCAAGGCCCGTAGGTGGGCAACCAGCTGGTCAGCGTTGATGAACGAGAAGCCGCCCGTGAAGATGTCGATTCCGCCGCACCCCGACCGTATGGACGGTGCCGTCATGGACATCACCTGAAGAGTGTCCTGCGGGGCACGGTACACCAGCGAGCCGCCGGTGAAGTAGCCACCCTCCTGGCCGATATCAGCCCGCGGGCCGGTGACATTGGCATTGGCCTGTACGCCATCCCAGAAGTCATCGAGCTCGGCGGAGACTTGTGCAGATGCACCTGTCGTTACCGAAAGGCTCGCTATCGCGAGGCACGCGATGGGAAGAAGGCTGGAGGCGCTCAGACGGCGTGCCTTCGCAGTGTACCGTTGTGGTCGATTGATTTTGCCGGACATCAGAAATCCTCCCCGGGCTCACGTGTCATGGTCACAAAAATTCGCTCTGCCAGCTCCTGGCCCGAGATCAGCCCAAAGGTGATCCAGTGCGGGGTGTCCGTTTCGACATCGAGGAGAAGCACGGCGGGTACGACGGCCTGGCGGCCTTGCAGGAGGCGGCTGAACTGACCCGTATCCGGCCGGGCGTCCGGAAACGCCGGCATCGGACCGCCATCCACTGAAATCGCCCTGACCTCAACGCCAAATCGATCCGCGAATGCCCGCAGTACCGGCGAGAACCGCTGACAATACGGGCAGTCCGACCGATAGAAGTAAAAGAGTCCGTATCTGTCGGAGAGATCTTCCAGCTCGCCGGCCATTTCGTCGGATCGCTGATCGAGCCACTCGTGGCGCGCGTACTGGGCCATGGGCCGCTCAGTCGTGTAGTCCAGCGACGCGTCTGACCAAGTATTGCGCCGCCATCGGTCGGTGAACATGGCGCTGCGTTCGGTCATGTCGTACTGCAGCTGCTGATAATACAGGACGTTCTCTGGCGTCGGATTGAACGCTGCTATGAGCCGCGCTTCTTCGATCTCCTGGACGTAGGCGCGGGCCCGTTCAAGCTGCTCTTCGCGCGACGTCAGCTCTGTGGGGGTTTCAGTTGGATCCGCCGGCGCACCCTCCTCTTCTTCCGGAGCAGGCCTGGAACAATAAAACCAGTGGCCCAGCTCGCGCTCATCGCAGTAGAACCGCGATCCTGTTGCCGATGGAGCCTGGGCCTCTACGGCTCCGCAAACAGCGAGCATCGCCCCCAGACACGCCATAAAGCTCGTCAATCGCGTCATTGTCCGTCTCCACCGCCTGACATGTTCGTCGGCTCTCCTGTCGAATAGAATTGCCCCAACCGATCCTGGATCCGGGTCACCACATCCCCCTCTCCGTCCGGAGAGAAGGAATCGGTCACGTCGCCGAGCACTTCACTGAAGTCGACGTTCGACAGATCGAGCTGCGAGAATTGCTCTGGCGAAAGGCCGCCGCACTGAGGATTCCTCGGATCGCCCCAGCCCATCCCGAGCTGTTCTCGACCCTGTTCATTGATGATCCGGGCGAGCTGGCTTCCGAAGCAACAGGAGGTGCGCATGCGCTTGCGGCATCCGAACCAGCCACGCTTGGCGCAATACCAGCCGACCTCCACGCACAGGCCTTCAGCCGTGCGATGCGCGAGCTCTTGCTCCTGCTCGTTGCAGCTGCCGCCCAGCCAATCAATGGCGATGCCATCTCCACCGTTTGAGCAGCAGTTCTTCCAGATCCCGGTTTTATGGCAGCGCAGATCGTCGCCAGACATCAGGTCCAGGCTGGATCCGTCGGGCACGCTGTCATGGGCCTGGCTCAGACCGGCGAGGCGCGCGAGCGCTTCAGGCATGTTCGTCGACGGTTCGTGCTCGACCTCGATACAGTTGCCGTTCAAGCAGGAAATCTCGCGTTCACACACCTCCTGCGTGATCTCGCTTTCTGTCACCTCTTCACACTGGTAAACGCGCTCGACACTGCGGCAGTTCTCAGACGGCACTTCGTCCAGGCAGGTCTCGTGTGAGAACTCGCAATAGTCGGGTGGGTCGCAGTCCGTCAGGATCTCGCCAACGCCTTCACAGATGTAGGCAGTCTCGCGCGCCCAACATTCTTCGAACACCTCCTGCCCACCGATCAGACGAGAGCCCGCCCCCTCGGTGCAAACCGTTTCCTGCGGCTCGCAGTCAAGGTCTTCATCACTGACATCCGGACAATCGGCTTCCTGCCATTCCCCTTCCCCAACTTCAGTCACCGTGTCGTCAGGTGGGCCGGCGCCGTCGACAAGATCTTCGCACATATACTCGCGCTCTCGGCGCACGCAGCCAGCCGGCTGCGCTTGGCACTCAAAGTCCAGCCGGTTCCGGATGCAAGCGTTAGTGATCGGATCCCGCTCGAGGCACGCCGAAGCCACCTGCTGACAGGTATCAGGGATCTCGCACGTCGATACGTCGCGGTACTCGACACACTGAAACCGGCGCTCGCGCATCTGACAGCCATTTACGAACACATCGCGCTCTGGCTCGAACTGAGAAATCCAGGGATCCCGGACGGTCCCGCGCCAATCGAAATCGGTTACTGGGCGCCCATCTGCCCAGTTATCGACGCAGACCGGCTCCGGCTCCTCAACACACTGGTCATTGCCGGCCGGCGGGCAGTCGTCCGCGACCCACTCTTCATCGACGATCGTCGCACCCATATCGGATGGATCGCCGGCGCCGGGCACCTCATCTTCACACCAATAGGTGTCCTCATTGACGGCACACCCGCCGGACTGATCTTCCCCCGGGCATAGGTACTCATGTCTCTCGCGCAGGCAGCTCCCATCAAAGTCCCGTTCTAGGCACTGGCTGGCGACAAATGTACAGCCCTCGGTCGATGTGCAGCCAAACGGTTCGACTACGGCGTCACATGTGTAGTCCTGGGTCAGTTCCCAGCAGTCGGCTGTCGCAAACACGCCTGGTGCGATTTCCCGCTCCCGAGGCTCGCTATCGGTGCAATAAGGTGCGCCCGTCTTTTCGCACCGCGGCGCATTGTCGAGCTCTTCGCAACCGACCCAGTTCCAGCTTCGCTGACCTGGTCGGTAGACGATCTGGGTCGGAGCTCCAGCACCCAGCTCGCCCTCACATCGCCAGAGATCTGACCGCTCAGTACATCCCTGAGAATCGTCCCCCACAGCACACTCGTATCGGCGCTGCCACCGAACACAGTCGCCAGCACGATTGGAGGCAACACAGGTCTCCTCCTCCAGCGAACAATCGCCCAACTCGCCTTCACCCGGCGTGTCCGGGTCGTAGTCCGGATCACAAATCTGCGGGTAAAGATCACAAACATTCTGATCAGCCCTGTGATCTGGTCGGCAGTCTGTACCATCGCCATATACAATGTCCGGATGGCAGATCGTATCCTCTTGCGAAACCTGCATCTTTGCGCCGACCCGACCGCGCAGACCCGCCAAAGAAACCGTGCCGTCTGACGTAAACCAGGCAGTGTCGCCATGGATCCGCGTGGAGCCGAGTGCCGCATACTGTATTTGTGGAGCAGCCAATTCGGCATGGCTGGAACCGCCAGAAGTCCTGGCTTCGAACTCGCCACACGTGTTCACCGCTTCAGCGACTTCGCAGTCGTATGTCACCTCACGCTGGATACAATCCGACGGAACACTTGGTAGCGACAGATTGTCCGCTGAAATCCGCCAAACGCCGCCTGCGCCGAGAATCTCATTGGCGTGCCCAGAGCCTTCCGTGACTCCCTCCAAACCGAGCAGTGCCGCAAGTGCGGGATCTGCAGCGAGCTCCGCGGCCGTAATCACCGGGTTGATGCGCACAGACCCACTGCCGATGCAGCTTTCCGATACGGCGATGCACGATCCTTCCGGTCGATGGGCGATGCAGCTTTCGTTCCAGCCCCATGGCGATTGTGCCGCGACCCACATGCTCGTCGGATCGCCAGCCGCCGCAACGAGGTTCTCACATTGGAAAGTGACGCCCCGTGCATTGCATCCGCCGGAGCCATCATCAACCTGGCAGCTATAGGTGTTCAGCGTGGTTGCGCAGCTGCCATCCGCTCCATGAGCTTCGCATACGGTTGCAACAAGATCGCAAGCCGAAAATCCAGTACATGTATCAAGCGGTGTCTGTGTTTCGCAGGTATACGTGCGTTCCTGCTCCCAACAAGGCGCTGTGATCGACACACCGTCCACCGTTCGCGTCGTTGGCGTTGTATCGACACAACGTGTCGACGACAGGGTGCATCCCACGTCGCCCATGTGGGCTGTGCACGCACTTTCGTTGAAGCCCCCCTCACCTGCCGTGCGGATCTCACGCAACACCGGTCCGACGCCACTCGTCTGGTTCTCACAGCGATACTCGCCTGTGAAAACATGACAACCTCCGGACCCGTCATCGACTTCACACACATAGCGCTTCTCGGTCGATGCGCAGCTGCCGTCCGGGTAGGTTTCAGCGCAAACCTCTTCCTGATACTCGCAGCCGGCGGGAACAGCCTGACACCCATCAAACGATTCATAGGTGGTGCACTGGTAGCTGTAGTCCCACGCCCAACAATCGCGTGTTACCTGCAAGCCGTTCAGCGTCCGTGTCGCGCGTCCCTCCGTGCATACGGTGTTCGTCAATTCGCACTGCGCCTCCTCAAGCTGGGAGGCCTCAGCGGAATTGGTCAGTGTCTCAGAAGCGATGTCCCTTCGAGTGTCGATCGGCGTCCCGATCCCACCGACATAGTCCTCGCATAGGAAGTTGTGCTGATAGCGGTGGCAGCCGCCAGACGGATCAGCCTCCTCCCGGACCCATTCTTCTCGATACAGCCGGCATGTCCCGCTATTGTCGCTCCAGAGGCAGGTGCGGCTTTCGCGCGTCGCGCCGGCCGGAGGGTTGCATGTATCTACCGTCTCCTGGACATCACAGCTGTAGACGTCTTCCTCTTCCCAACAACTCCGGGTTACCGACAGCCCGTTGATGGTTCGAGTGCCGCTTCCGTCCACGCACCTCCTGGCTGTGCGCGTACAATTGCTATCATTTGCATAGCTGGCGCAGGCTGATCGATCGTACCCATCGCTGACGATGTCTCGGTGCTCCTGAACCACCGGGCCGACCAAGCCAACACGATCCTCGCAGCGGAACCGGTCAGTGAACTCATGACACCCACCCGACGGGTCTGCCTCCTCGCGAGCGTACGTCCTGTCCCACAGCCGGCATGTTCCACCGCCGTCACTCCAAACACACTCCTGGTCCTGAAGGCTGGATCCTGACGGAGGATTGCAGGTGTTGATATTCTCCCGCCGTTCGCAGGTATATGTACGTTCCTGCCGCCAACAATCCCGATAGACCTGTAGGCCATTGATCGTGCGAGTGCCGGCTCCCTCCACGCATCGCGTCGAGCTCAAACTGCACGAACCGCCGCCAAGCGCCGATGTGGTGCACGCCGAATTGTCCCAGCTCGACCCCGTGACTTCTCGGCGCACACTCGTGTGGGACAGGCCTGACACCTGGTTTTCACACCAAAACGTATGCTCGTAGCGGTGGCAGCCGCCTGACGGGTCCGGCTGCGGAACGCGGTATTCCCGCTCGGTGAGGCCACAGCTGCCGCCATCATACCGAAGGCACCGGTTCCTGACATGTTGCGCATTGCCCGGTGGACTACAGGTGTTGACCGGCGTCTCGGTTTCGCAAGCGTATGTCCGCCGCCACGCCCAGCAGTCCCGATAGACTTGCGCGCCATTGATGGTTCGGGTCTCTGCGCCTTGAACACATACACGTGCGACCTGCGTACAAGCATTGTACTGGTTGCATGAAGAGGAATTTATGCTGTCGGATGTCGCCGGCTCGATCTCGGTTCCAGTCCGTCCGCTCACCGTGGCCTGCGTGCAGATGTAGTTCTGCTTACATAACCGGAAGCCCCCACTGCCTGTGCATGATGGCCCACCATCAGCCGTGCAACCGGCTGAGATGTAAGGCCCGGAGATATTGCTAGGAACACCAGGCTCGTCCCACCGTTCCCGATAACCCAGGGATTGGTGCCGCCAACGCCGTGTGACTGTAACCTGCCGATGCTCCCAACAATTGTTGTTGGTCGTGGTCAGTTCGGTCCCGACCCGGCAGGTGTAGGTCTCGAATACACCTGGAGATTCTTGCGTGCATCGGCGCGACGCCTGAGTGCAGCCGCCAGTCGCCTGCAGCGTGTTCAGCGCGCTCGTGTCGACCCACCGGCTCCCATTCCAGTTGCTGTCCGCGCGATACTGATAGTCGGCATCGACTGTAACGACGAGCGGCCGAGAACAGGTCTCTTGCTCATCGTTGTTGCGCCAGCCAATCCGGCATTGATGATAGCTGTAAACGCCGGGCGAACCTTCCGTGCAGCGCGTGCTTTCCTGGACGCAATTGTACTGACGGAGGCGGTTGTGCTCCCAGCTCGGTACGAAGCTTGAACCATTCCAGTCGCGGGTCGCCTCGTAGGAATAATCTACGTCTACCTCGATATCGCGAGGCGCTCGGCATGTTTGCTGATTGGTCTCAATCCGATAGCCACGCTCGCACGTGTGAGTCGAATAGACGCCCGGGCTCTCCGTGACACATGACGTCGCGGTCTCTCGGCATCCCGCAAAATCGTCGAGAATGTCTTTAGCCCGGTCATCAACCCAGGTGTTCGTCCCAGTGCTGAAATCGCTATAACCAGCGAAGATGTAGTCCACGTCGACAGTGATCGCGAGACGACGCTCCAGCGTCTCGTTTTCAACGACGGCCCTCTCACCATACCTGCACGAATAGTCTTCATAGCGAGACGGCGCCGGCGTGGTGCAATTCTCGACCAGAAAGTCACACTGGCTACGAAGCGTCGAGCACCCCGCGCTGTCTTCGAAACGTTGCGTTGCTGGGTTCCAAGTCCTCTGGCAGCCGTAGACATAATCGACGTCGATCGCATGCTCGAGCGGCAACCTGCAGGACCGGCTTTCCGATCCTAACGACACACCCGTCCTGCATTGCTCTTCGACGAACACCGGCTCTCGCGGCAATTCGCAGAACTCTTCGTCCCGGCTGCAGCCTTCTGCCGCGTCAAGTGCTGTGCAAACCGGATCCGATTCCCACAACCCGGTGTCTTCGTTGAACACTTCTTCGCAGTCGTAGCGGAAATCCAAATCGACAGTGTGAAGACGATCCTGCACGCAGGTTTCTTCTTCCGAGCTGAGCGCCTCCCCGATTTCACAAATCCGGTCTTCCAGGTTCGCTTCACCTGGAGCGTCACAGGTCCACCCCTCCACCTGCTCGCAGCCGAAGACGAGCTCCTCACACAGCTCCTGATTGACGAATTCCCAGCGGTTTTCACGAACATCGTACCGCTGCCGGCACTCGTACATGTAATCACGCTCTACGGTGATGTTGAGCTGGGCGCGGCACTCCTCGGCCGATACGGTCGCGCCTGGACCTTCGTAGCAAATGAGATCCTCAAATACAGGCGGACCGTCCTCGATGCACGTCGTGTCGGTGCGCTCGCAGCCGTCTGCGAACTCAAGGGCTTCGCATTCAGGCGATAGAACCCATCGCCCATCTTCCCACCGCCGCGTGCATTCATATTCATAGTCTGCGTCAAGCTCATATCGCCGCCGCTCAACGCACACCTCGTCAGTAACGTCCGCCGTGCGCCCGTCTTCGCACGAGTACGTCGCAGGTATGGCCTCCTGCTCTTCCAAGCAGCTTTCGTCAGTCTGCTCACAGCCAGGATCGTCCTCAAGCGGCTCACAGCTGCCCGACCAATCATCGTTCGTCGTCGGCCGGTCTTCTTCGCAAGTGTAAACGTAGTCGTCGTCAGTTGGATGGACGAGGATCTCCGTGCACACCGGCTGCTCTATCTCCCGGCCATCGTCGACCGAGCAAGAGTATGTCGTCCTGTTTACAGACTCACGCGTCTCCGTTTCTGTTGTGCAGGTAGTTGGAACCGACGGATCCATATCCGTGACGTCCCAAGGATTGCCCTGGCCATCAATGAGGCCCGACACCCAATCTTCAAACCCCGGATCGCCAAACGTGTTCCCCGAAATGCCATTCATCAAATCCTGCAGTGCAGGATCTGCCAAGGCGTCGTCCAGTGCGCCGGGGTTCGCTTCAAAGTCCGCAAACTCAGGTGGCAAACCATTCGTCCCGCCCAGGTCGCTCGGATCAATATTCAGGTTGCCAAAGTCGACATTAACCCCACCGACGCTTCTGGCCGCAGCCGCTGCATCGTTGGATCTTGGATCGTCGAAATCGAAGCCTACACGCGACCCGCCTTGACCCCCTACCGTAATACCGGTGGTGGGCTGAGTGTCATCGTCATTCGATGAGCCCGCGGCCGCACCCGCCGCCGGCGGTTGTGCGGAAGCCGCTATGCCTGAACAGGCTATCAGCGCAAGGCTGAAAAAAATGCTCGATAAGGTCGTTCGGGTCACGGGGCGTCCGCCTACAGTCTATCGCTCGCCGAACTGCCGCTCGACGCGCTGTTAGAAAAGGCGGCCCGCTATATCCCCGGGGGCCAACAATCATTGTCGATATTTTGTCGAACAAAGCAACCCTGTAGCAGGTTTGCCATTCACTGCGCAGGCATTGCTGGTGCATCTTCGCCGAACAATTCCAGCGCTGCTGAAATCGATATATTTCCGCGCACAATGTCATGCCGCGGTGCCTCTACCACGCAGCCCAAGCCGCCGCAGGGCTCGACCTGGTGGTCAGCATAAACAATCGCAGGAACACGATCGATGCCGAAGGCCTGAAAGGGCCGCGGATCGATGGCCACGCCGCCGATCGTTTCTTGGTCGAAAAGCTGGATTATGCGTTCCTGCGTACGCGCGAATGAGTTCCCAACAAATCCGCGAATAACCACAACCGCGCCCACTTCGTAAGCCTCCCGAACATATCGCTGAAGTGCGTCGTCAGGCATGCCTAGCGACACAAAGACGTACACGACCGGGCCGGAGTGGTCCGGACCCATAAGGTCCTCGGGATGAAAACCCTCAACATCCAGCATGTCAGCGGCTTGACCCATGCCTTCGATGAGCCGTTCGCGTGTGACGTCCGCGATCTCGGATGCCGACTGGTTGGATCGCGCCAGGTCAAGGACTTGTCTGGCGAAGGCCTCGGCGTCTGCATCGAAGCGATCACTGTTCGACTGGAGAATGTCGCGCGTCTGCTCAGCGTCCGTTCTTTCCTGCCCCACACCGCTTCCCGCGCCGGGACCGATTGCTACGACCAGCGCCAAAACCGCACGCTTCCAGAAACCACTCCCATGAATGCGATACGCGACGTCCAGCAATGCGTTGCCAGCCAGCAGTGCAATTGCCAATGCGATCATCAAATCCGGCAAGGAACCATGAACCAGGCCGGATGCGACAAGCCCGGCAGAGGCGCCCAGGCCTAGCCAGGCCGGCAGGATCCGACCATCCACGCCAATCGCCCGGACAATATCGATCGCAAGTTTTATAGAGCGCAGCATGTTCGCTTCCTCCAAATAAGGAATCCAATGTCTTCGCCCTGCATGGGAAAGGCCCGGCCACTCTCGTAGACCGGTGTGGCCGTGCCGGCTCGCGGGCAGGTACCAGGGCCGGCCGTGTGTGCCGTCGGATTGACCAGCTGATACCGATACTGATCGCGGGGCCAAATCGGGGCCAGCTGCTTCTGGCAGATGGCGCTGGGCCCGGACGTCCGCCAAGCGAGGAGTTGGCGGTGGAGTTTGTAGGTCATCCGCTCGGCGGCGAGCGCAGCGCCCTGGATCCGCGTGACTTCTGCAGGAATGTTTCCGTTAAACGGATAGACGCTGCCATGGCAGCCGGCGCACCAGAACATCCCGGGAAAGTTTCGACCGGTTGTCGAAACGGCTGCGCAGTCTGCCGCGCAAGCCGCCTGTGCGATCGGGTTTGCGAATATGGCGGCTTCCGGATGGATCAAGAACGACAGCTCGTCATCATTCCAAAGCGGGTCCAGCTCCGACACGTACATCACGTCGAACGACGCCTGCTCCACACACGCAGCGTCGGCGAGAAGCTCAAGCCAGTAGAGCAGCGGATAAGCATACCAGTGCACGAAATATTCCGATGACTGGTTGCCGCCGCCGTTGGGACCGCCAATCCCCTTATATCCGATGTTGAATCCCGGCGAGATCGTAAGTCCGCCGATATTGACGAAGCACCACGGGTCCTTTGCAACATCAGCCAGACGAACCGGTTCCCAAAAACCAATGGCCACGCCGATGCGAATGAACGGAGGCGCTGCCATCGGACAAAGGCAAATCGGAGACGCGAAATTCTCCGTATCCGGATGACTCCCTGGGACGACTGTGAAAGCGCCCACTGTGAGCGGAAACAGGCAGTCCCAGCAGATATCGGAAATGGGGTTGACGAACCGCCCGTTGCACGTGTCCTGCGCGTCCGCTCGACCGCCACTCCAGAAAACAATCGCAGCAGCAAATGCTACCATCATGACGTGCTTGATCGTGTTCATCGCTCGACCTCGTCAGCGCGGCCGCGCCATTGAGCGGGGCCATGTTCGGTGACACGAACACGCGTGCCTTCCTGCTCGAACGACGCCGGCACCGCGCGTACGCCCAGCCTCTCCACAAGAAAGCCGGTTTGATCGAAAAAGAAGCGGACCTGATGCTCGTCCATGAGCTCGAGCGGTGCGCCACGAACCAGGATGATCGAAACATTTCCGTCATCCTCTCGATACCGCTCCAACGCCCAGGCAACCTGGTCGTCGTCGTCGCCGTCGATGAACACGTATCCCCGGCGCAGGGTCATCGTTTCGAGCGGGTTCACCTGCTCACCAGCGCGCGCGAACACCACCCCGTTGTGATCGGCATAGTCCTCCGGAACCGTGACCGTCGGGTCGTAGTACCAGCTCCTGGTCTCCTCAGCGTGCTCTACGAAATCCACAGGCGCAGGACGCCGAACATTGCGCTCAACGCGCGCGGCGAACTCTTCGTTCATAGTGTCTAGGTCGCCGCTGTCTTCGGCCGCCCTCAGACGCTCCTGGATCCAAAGGAGAAGATCAGGCTCAGCGATCTCGAACGTCTCACCCATCGTGCCGAAATCATCAGCAACGCCCGGCGCGATCGAACCCGCCCAAGCAAGCGCAACGCTCGCTACTAGCCTCAAGGCACCGGTCTTTCCTAAAACCATCGTCAGTACCCCCCTTCAGCGGCGTGTAGGATCCGAGTCTCTGCAAGATCCGTCGACCTTAGAGCCCCCAGTGCTTTCGAGAGGCGATCAGACGAACGCAGCCCGCGCGGTCTCACCCTGACCAGGTCAATTCCCGCCATGTCGAACACTTCGTTGACGAACGCGTCTCGTTTGCGCGTCGCACGACGGTCATGGCTTCGATCGTCCAACTCCAGTGCGAAGGCGGTCCGGCCGGTCGGATCGATCACGACAAAATCAACGTGTTTCTGTGCAATGCGGCCCAGCGCAGCCATGCGATCTCGCTGCGACAAGAAGGCCGAGCGCACTTTGACCAGATCCGCGATCCGAACTTTTGGACAGACGTGTCCATAATGCCCGACCAGACTGACCAGCTGGTCAAAGCACGCTTTCTCAGCTGGTGACAGCAGTCCAGGACCGGCATCGTACTCGAAGCCTCCTGTCCTACGGGTTCTTATTCCGCGAACCGTCTGCCAAAGAATTGCAGCAGCGGCGGCTACTCCCAGCATTCCGATCAAGGGGGCAAGCTGTTCGAAAACCACCGTCACCCCCTACAAAATCGGATAGGCGCGGCCGACAATCCGCTCGATCGGGATCAGTCCGATCTCTTCATAGCGGCTGTCATACGAGTCGATATGCGTACCCGCGACGTAGACATATCCCTCCGGGATTACTTGTGGCGAAATCGCCACCAGGGCCCGCCCATCCTGAGAGACAGGCTTCGCCTCTCCCACGAAAACACCAGCGACATAAACCCGCCGCCCCTGCACCTCGATCCTGTCGCCAGCCACACCGACAATTCGTTTGACGAACGCACCATCGTAATAGGGGTTCTCCGGAGGATCGAACATTACCAGCTCACCGTTCCGAGGCATAACATCGGCGTCCGCCAGGAATGCCCAGTGTGGCAAGCTCTCCGTCATATTCAGCCCGAACGCCCAGCGATCGCGCGCATAGCTAAGGGCCACATAACCTGCCGCGATCACAATGACCGCATAGACCAGGCCGATCCGTTTCCAACTCAAAAACTGAGACTTCCTGGTGAAGAGCCGGTCCGTCATCTTTGTTCGCCGATGCTGGCCAGCGCACGGGCATGGATGACGTCCGTCACATCCGTCATTTCGTCCTCTCCGCCCACGACTGCGGCACTCAGAATGACAATCGTGTCGGTGTTTCGGGCGAAATCATCGGCTGCCGCATTGGCGGCGGCGAGATAGCGGGACGTCATATCCCCAAGGGCGTCGCCGCTCGCGCCGGATTCGATGGCCATGCCAGTATAAAGATTGCTCAGGCGCTCGAAGTCGACGATCACAATCTCGTCCTGTTTACGGCTGACAGCCATTTGAAGCGTCACATTCCAGACGACGATCCCCACCAGAGCCGCAGCGACACCTACCTCGATCAACATGCCGGACTTCCACCACGGCGTCGTTTGCCGCTGGGCGTCCCGTTCCCTTGCCAAGTCCAGTTCAGACATCGGGCTCCCCCTTTTCCAAACGCGATGGCCGCGCGTGCCAGCGCAGCCACGCAGAGATCAGAACAACAGCCGCGAATATCGGGCCCGCGACCCAATGAAATTGCTCGCGGGCCTCCGACGGTGCATTGGCGTAGTGTGTGAAAAAGTCGCCGGCGAGATAACTCACGAGCGGAAAGGAAAAACCCGTCAGAACAATCAACACTAGCCAGCACCATCCAAGTGCCGCCGCAACCGCATCCACGAACCAGACGGTCGTGCGAAGACTCATTCTCAGGCCCAGCAAACGGTTCATGTCGCGGCACCTCCTCTCGCCATTGCCTCTATGACATCTGCCAGCGGCCGCCCCTTCGAAACTTCGCGCTCGATCGCCGCAAACACGGCAGGTGATGACGAGAAGACCGTCGCCGAATAAGGATCTAGTACCAGTCGGCCGAGCATCCTTATTCCTGGTCCGAAGATGATGAGCTCACTGTATTCGCCAGGGCTCATTTTCAGACTCTTCACGACATGGAGGTTGCTTTCGTCGACAGCCAATCGGCGCGACGTTTTCAAACTGTCGACCTCTTCCTCGGTGATCCGCAGAAGAACCTTCCAGTCAGAATTCTCGAACGCGGCCTTCGAGGCGTCATTGACGTAGTAATCATTAACCCCTTGCGTACCGGTAATGAGCGCTCCGCCCTCTTTGCGGGCGCGCCGGGCAAAGCCTTCGATGAACTTACCCGCTGGCCCATTTCCCAGCATCTGCCAGCTTTCGTCGATCACGACCATCTTGCGTTGTTCGCGCCCGCCAATTCGCATGCGTTCAGATATCTGGAATAACAAGCACAGCACGATTATCGGCCGAAGCTCCGCTTTCGCCTCAAGATCGGACATCTCGAATACTGTGAACGGGTTTTCGAGCGACAATGTCGCTGGACCGTGGAAGAAACTTCCAAATGTCCCGCCGCGACAAAACGGGTTCATCGCCCTGGCCATCCGAACACCGAGTGCACTGCCTTCCGCTTCAAGTGCCTTTTGGACGTCCGTTACCGACCCTTCTGTACCCAGCTCGGCGAACACCTGAGAAACAACGCTGTCGATCAAACCTGTCTCTTCACGTGAAGGGCGATCGTCACCGACCGCCATAAGTGTCACGACTTGATTGATCATATTGAGCGCGGCCATGAGATCGTCGTCGCTCGGATCGCCCTCCATCGCGATCATCGAAAATGGGTTGAGCGAGACCGCTTCATCGGCTTTGAAGACGACGTGTTCGCCTCCCATGATCTTGCAGAGCCGTTCGAACGATCGACCGTCGTCGATCACCATTGCGTGGTGGCCCTGAGCCAGGCCGTCCACGACGATGCACTGCATAAACACCGACTTGCCCGAACCAGACGCGCCGACTACTGCCATGTTGTGATTGCCGTTACCCTCATTCTGAAACGGCGAGTAGAAAATCGGCTGACCAAGGCGTGTCATCAACAACGTCGCCGGCAGACCGCTCGATCGTGGCTGACCCTGCAGCGGCGCCAGCCCCGGCATCGAACGAGTCGTCGCCGTTCGCATCAGCTTGAGCTGATGCAGGTCCTTGTGAAAATTGTCACCGAAACCCATCGGAAGCGATGACAACATCACCGGCAGATGGCAGCAGTCGTTGCGTTCGAGGTCAAAGCCCCGCGTGCGATAAAGCGACCGCAACGCTCGTTCCGCTTCCTCACCGCGGCCTTCTGGCGCCTGTATCATGATGGAGTAGGAAAACTTCACCAATCGCGCGCCGTCCTGAACCTGACCGTTCACTGCAGTCCATTCGTCCGCTTTCTCGATCATGTGAGGAAACATGGACTTGAACGGAGACTTATATTGCCGAGCAGCGCGCTGCGAGCGCATCTGCGCTTCCAGTTTCGACGCTTCAGCACTGCGATAACTGATCTTGAGCGTAGACCACCACGATCCCGAAAGACGCAGCTGATCCCCCACGAAATCGCCCAGCAGTGACGCCATCAGATTCTGGGATCCGCTCTTGGGAAACCGGCTGGCGGTGAATGTGCGGATGTCCTGTCGCGTCGTGAACGGCTCACGCGCGCTCAATGGCCCATCCAGATAGTTGGCGACACCAAAATTCGTGCATTCGCTCACAAGGTGCGATCGGTAGACTTCCAGGCATGTATCCGCACGCACCATTTGATCGCACAGAAACTCTGCGGGATTGTACAGCATCGGCCGGTTTCGCGTTTCCCGCCCCATCGAGAGCCAGCCATTCACCAACGACATCAGATCAGACGCGTCCATGTTCCGACTGGCGACACCGAGCGTCTTAAGACCCATCGATACGCGCTCACGGACTTCCTTGAGCGTTTTGATTGTTTGTTCGCTGTTGCGCTTTTTCTCCATCGAGACCGAGATGAAGACCCGATAGTCCCGCGCAAAGAACGGACCCGTTTTCGAGCCGGACGACCAAATCATCCGCCGCATATTCTCGGCGCGGGCGCGCCCCATCTTCTCCATCACGCCGCCCTGCTTCACGCGCGGATAAGCCCACCGTTCCAGCAGGTCGCCGATGTATGGTGATGCATACGTACTCACCTGAACCTGAAGGTCGTCAGGGAAGCCTTCTTCGAACAGACCGCTAAGCACCGAATCCATTTGCTCTGTGCCGCCGGTGAGAGGTGACAACTCAAGCACCCAGCCGATGCTGTTCAAATTCGTGAAGATCTTGCTTGCACCGGAGTAGCCGCGATAGGGAAGGAAGCCCGCGATTTGCGCCGAGGTGCCCTTATGGCGCAGGCCATCGCTCGGCAGCGCCTGCTCGAAAAACAGCGCAGCCATGGCATCCAATGCCGCGCCCGCGCCGCTTTTCTCTAACAGTGAATCGATCCGGTCCCACGCCGATCCGGCCATGTCAGGAGTCCCCCTCCTCTACGATCGGCTCGCCCCAGGTGTCTTCGCCAACAGGCGCGAAGACCGTTGTCGGGGCGTGGTAGTGACCGTCGTCATCCACCCATGCCAACATAGAGACCCGTAATACGTGTCTGCCGTAGAAAGTCGGCCGATCGGCCCCTATTCCGCCGGCCGACAGATGAGTGCCCGAGGTAATCCTGGCCTGTCTGTCCATCCGACCCTGGTAGACATCATTCTCGTGAATCGAATGACAGGTAGACTGGCCGATGGCTCGGCAGGACCAGTCGCCGGAAACCGACGACTGGCCGGGCAGGAAGCTGCACCCACCCGTAAGGGTGAGCGCAGCCACAGCAAGAATGACGCGACCGATCATCACGACGCACTCGCCCAGGCCAGCACGGTCGCCGCGGGCGCGTAGCCGCCCTGGTAGCGGCGGCCGTCTTCGTGAACCATTGTCGGCGTGCCGCGCATCCCGAAGGATTGTGCAAACGCCGTGTTCTGTTCAACGATGCCAGCATACTCAGCATCACACTCTTCACGCGGCCGGGTCACGCCGACATTGCCGCCTGCGTACATCTCGCTTGCCGCAGCTGCGCGATCATCAGCGCACAGGACGAGCCGAGCACGCTCTCCGCCGCCGCGACCGAGCCAGTCGACGAAGTATTCGCGGATCTCATAGCCTTCGATCGACGCGAACTCGGCATGTAGCCGCTGACAATAAGGACAAGTCAGATCCGCGAAAACGTGAATGACCGGAAGATCCTGTCCGCCGTTGTAGACGACAGCGTTTTCGATCGGCAGCGTCACATCGACAGTGCTGAGCTCAGGCCCGAAATCATTCTGCGGCGGCGCCGGCTGAGCGGGCTGCCGAACGGCAGTCCCAGCGCTTCCGGCAGCGGCCGCGACACGCCGTGTACCGGTCAGTGCAGCAAATCGCTCCAGTTCCTCCTGGCGCTGCGCAGTCAAGTCGATCCGCTCATGCAGGTCCAACATGGATCCTGCGAATGCGTATCGCCCCGTTCGGTCCACGTAGAGAACGGTGTCTTCGATCAACACCTCGCACACGTCACCACCGACGCCGCAATCGACACTCGTCACATTGGCGCCGGGTATCACACTGCCAATGCTGGCCCGGATATCATCGGGTGAGGCTGAATCGAGAGAGCTCACGAGGCTCCCGCCGACAAAGCCCAGGACGCCGGTTACGGCCGCCACCAGAATGGTCAGATTGCGGCCGCCAAGAAGAGGCTTGGCATTGGCCGCGGATTGGTTGTGAGTATCTTCACTCATGGCTTTCACTCCAAATTTCGCGCAGCTGCGCCCTTCATGTTCACCGGACAACCACGCCCGATAGGAACACGATCTCGACATCGATGCCGGTCGGCATCTCGATAACTGGTTGATATTGCTCGGCTCGCTCGATGTAGTATTGCGACAGTGTCGAGGCCGCGCTCTCCACACCGCCGCCGATGCTAGAGATCGCAATCTCTTCGCTGGTCGGCGGCTCGCCGCCAGTGACCGAACTCAGGCCGCCCAACGAACTCGCGCTTCCAACCCGGCTGAAAGAGGAGCCCAGGCCCTGAAGAGTGCCGGCGATCAATGCGCGCTCCGCCAGATCACCTTCGCGTGATATCACCCGCCCTCGCACACCCGCTTTGCCGGCGTGCGCCACAAAGCCTTCGACTTCGCTCTCCGTCACCCGGCCGGATCCATCGTTCAATGGACAGGTCATGCGCTGAAGTCGCACATAGACCTTCTCGGAAGACAGCTCTCCGTAGGCAGCACCATTCACGACGCATCCCGTAAGATCTGTCTCGATATGTTCATCGCCTTCGACCACCGACACCGCAGCGCCTGTAATGCGAAACATCACAGGCTTAGGATCCGCGCCGAAACTTGTGCCAGTCGCTGCATCAACCCCTACCAGGACGCGTGCAGGTGCATATGAATTCGGGGGCACATATCGCTCAGCATCCCGGATCACAGCAGGTCGGATTTCGGATGAGGCGTCGTCACCCACAGCATCAAAGCTGACAGACTGGAGCGCGCGGGAGCGGGACGTTTGTGCCGAGTCCTGCAATGCCGGTGGGCCCTCCGCGGATGACGACGCCTCAACTACGCCCGCCGGGCGGAACGGATCGTCCGACCAGGCGCGAGAAGATTGGCCGGACGGGACCGATCCGTCCGGCCCGCGGGAAGTCGGGGTTGGTGGACCAGCCTCCCGCGTTTGGCTTTCGGCACGGGCCTGCGCGAGCTGGCCTGCCAGTTCTTCGAGCATCGCGCTCGCTTCGGTCATGATTTCTTCGTTGTCGGCCTCGGCACTCGCTAGCCGCTCACGCAACTGCGCGTTTTCTGTCTCGAGAGCCGCCGTGCGCTCATCCGCGTCGTTCGCCTGATTTTCCAACCTTGCGAGGCGCTGTTCGAATATCTCGGTCAGGTCACGCTCGGCCACGGGTTGTCTCGACAACTCCGTCATCGTTTGACGCGCATCAATTGGATCTTGTTGCTCGTACGCGCGGACCGGATCTTGATCTCGCGCGAATATGATCCAGTAGCCAATTGCACCGACCATCAGTGTCGCCGCAGCTACCGTTACGATCTGCCGGCGCCGAAGGGTTTGGCTGTTCGGGTCACTCATGATCGGCACCTCTGGGCTCAATCACGATCACCCGCGCCACACCACCTGGCGACACAATGTCCAATGCGGAGGCCACCGCGACGGTGTCGCTGGTGACGAAAACCGCATGATCGATGGTTATGGCCGCGTCAGACCGGTTCTCAACCGCGAAGACATGACCTTGGTACGCCCCCTCCCCCACGACGCCCAAGCTGGTCACGTAAACCCCGCGCGCAACTTCTTCAGGCCGATCGCGTCCATCCTGCGGATCGGCTTGAAATGCATACTGGGCGAACTCGACAATGGCCGCGTCGTGTGCGGAGGCACGCCCCCCGTCTGAAGGTCTGCCACCAGGGACAACATGTTGTCCCCGAATGAAGAGCTGCGCCGCCGGCATGTCGCGGATTGTCCAGAGAATCTGGTAGGTATGGCCGCGCGCAGTGGTCACGAATGTCGAGACGACCTGGTTGGCGAGGCCTTCGGTCACAACAATGTAGAGGTCGCCAGTCCGCTCATCGCGCTCAAAATCGACGCTGGGCGCCCCCGGCCGGCCAGCTTGGGCTGCGCGAACACTCGAGACCTGATCGTCCTCAAACGCCACACGGGTTACTTCGGACAATGACAGCGTCGCCGGAATTCTTTGCCCGGAACGCGCGGTCACTCTGACCGCACCCCAGTCTCCACCGTCGATGCGGGCCTGGATCTGCGCTGGCGGTCCACCGCCGGCATCGTCCGGTCCACTCAAAGGCACCTGGCCCAAACTCACGGATCCCATGAACAGGATCGTCCCGATAATGCCCAGGGTCATACCCACAAACATGGATCGAACATCAACCATGGGACCGCTCCCGCTGGCCCCTAGGGTTCCACTCCAAATCTATCAACGTGACGCCGCCGGCATGCCGGCGCCAAACCGCGCCGTATTCGATTGCATGAACCCTGGCTCGACCCTTAAGAATCGACCCGTAGCACTTCACGATCAGGCTCGATCCGGCCTGCGTGATCTCGATACCTTCAATCCGATATTCCCTGGCATCGGTCGGCTTGGCGCATGCCGAAAACAATGGCGAAATGTCTTCCCTGGACGAAAGCTCGTCCGCGATCGCCAATGCCAAGCAATCGATCGCCTCACCGCCATAAAGTGCCCGGCTAACGGTGATCGACCGCTCAACAGCGGCCGCCTGCTCAGCGGGTGAAAACGGGCTGGTTTCCAAAACAGTCACATTCATAGCAACCTCCTGGCCGGCTTATCGGGCGCGGCTGTTTGCTCGTTCGATTTCTGAAAAATCGGCCAATCGGACCGTGAGGCCCTCCACGATCCAGCGAACAGCGAAGGTTTTCGTCTCTTCGCCGACCTGTTCGGGGCCCACATATGTCCGAAGGATCCCGGTGATCTCCGAGTACCGGTCCTCGGGATCGACATAAATGGATACGGGATGAAAGACCGTGCTCGTGCGCGTGCGCACGCGCTCCTGCCGGGCCGCATCGAGTTCGCGTTCGATCTGCGCGTAGACCGACGCATGCACCATGCGAAGAATGTTCTCTCGGAAGTATTCTGTGTTGTTCGGGTGCCGGTTCAGCATCAGCGCGGCAACGTCGCGCGTCATCGCTTCCATGTATTCAGCGGATGGCGTTCCGCTGATCATACGAAGCTCCGAGCTCAGTGTGGGAACAAGGACAACCTCACCGCGCTTCGCCATCACACTTAACGCCAAGGCGATGACGGCCACAGTCAATGCCAAGCACAGACAGGCCAGCATAGCGGTTACACGGCTGATGGACCGAACCCGACCGGTGGCTTCACCAATATCCATGGTCAGCCCACCCATTCTCGCAGCGCCGCATCTGGAGACCGACGCAGGCCGACAAATCGGGGTGGCAGCAACCAGTACATTCGACCGAACAGTCGCTGCAACGACAGACCGGCCTTTGCCTTCTGGTAGCCTTGCCAAAAAAGAAGGGCGGCAATCAGCCCGATCAGCACGTGTCCCGACAACAAACCTGTACCGAGGCAGAGGACGACTATGACGAACTCTACCGGGGTAAAAATCAGTATGCGTTCAGGCTCATCAAGGCGCTGAGGGATCAGATTGCCGCTCATGGTCACCAACCTTCCAATGCTTCCGCTTAGTGCGGCCCTTCGGCGGCCCGGGGCGGGGAATAGCGCCGCCGTGGGTGATGCCCCGTGTCGGTCTCACGAGGCATCAAGGGGAGAGCTTGCGGAGCTGCTAGACCGTCGCGGTCAGCAGACCGGACACGATGCCCGGGCCCATCGACGCAGCGAGTGCAACCGCAACCGAACCGGCCAGCAGCTGCCAGCGAAACTGGATCGCGCTTGCAACGACGCCACCGACCAGGGCGACGACAGCGATCGTCGTACCGAGCGAGCCCTCCAGCCAGCCGGTCACGCTCGTGGCGGCGGTCGAGAAGGTGGTGTCGGTACCGGCCAGCGCCGCGGCACCGGCCACCACAACGGCGGCGCCCAGCGCGGGAACCAGAGATGCGGCTTTGGCACCCCGATTGAAGAAAGGAAGATTGATTTTCATTGTGACAGTCCCACATTGATTGAAGTAACGCCCGCCCCACCAGGACGTGCGGACTTCTAGAAAACCGTCGAAACAAGAAAAGCGCAACCATAGCGCCGGGTCAGATATTGACCAGCATGGGGTGAATATTAAGGAGCTTAGGACAAAATTTGACTTTGCGTGACGTAGGGCGCCTTTTGTGCAATTCCTCGTCTGAAAAAGCCGGCCGCCTGCGCGGGCCAGTCCACCGGCGTCGGAAGATCGGTCAAATTTCGACCTGCAAAAAAAATTTTCGGACAAATGCGCGCAGCCGGCCCGGCGCTAGGCAAGACTCGTTATACTGGTGGGCTGGCGGCGAAGTTCGCGCGAGGCGCGAAGGAGTGGGTCAGGTTTTGACCTCATGCTACCGGCCGATATTACACATGGGTGCACCCGTAGTAGTTGGTTGAACTGTTCTCAGAGGCGTACAGGTTGTCGCGACCATGTGATTCAGATTGTTTCGCCGATTATTGAGGCATTGTGAAAACAAATAAAATACTGAGTCAAATGAATACCTTGATTTGCGACCTTTTGGACAAGGCGAAGGGTGTATCAGGTTTTGCCCCGGTGTGATGCAGATCACGCTGCGCCATGAATTGACGGGAACAATACAAGCGAGTGTCTATCGAGTGGGGCTTGCCAAGTCACAATCTCGTGTGGATCATGTCGGCGTTACCGACTGGAGGGGTTCATGCGTGAGGGCGAAATCAAGTCCGCTGGGATGGCGGACTCCGATCAGGATTCAGACAGATTTCGGGCCGGCGCAATCGCGTTTCTCGATGCCTACGCCGGGTTACACAAGCTAAAGTCGAGCGAGCTTGCCGACCGATTAGGTATGCCGGTTCGTCGCCTCAACCGATTAAAGTCGGGCGATACCGCTCTCAATACCACCCAAGTTGCTGAATTCAGCAGCGTGATCGGCTTAGATCCGATCTTTATGGCACTCCCAAATGCGGGGTCATACTCGCACTGGCAACTCAGCGAAATTCTGCTTGACGCACCTATGCTCGCTCGCGCCGTCGAGCAGCTTTTGAAGCTTCCGCGCGAAACACGGCGGCAAATGGCAACGCAGATCTTTGCGAATTACGATGCACACCACACGATGCGATCGCCCAGCTTCAGCTCACCACATGAGCAATTCTGATGTTCGCACTGATTGCAGACCTGTCGGAAGATTTCGTTCTCGACTTCAGTGATGACGGTGGCCCCTCCTCCCCGATGCTGCGAACCTTCTACACGTCGGCCGCGCTTCAAAACACGAGGATCATGCTGAACAAGATCCAGAGCGCTGTTGACCTGGTTATCGCATCGTGGGCTCGCGGCGATAGGTGTGCTGCTTTCGACATTCACGAGCAATCCGGACAGGCGCTCGTACAACTCGTCAACGCGTCACGCTCTCTTTACGCCATTGCGGGCAACCTGGTCTATTCGGACCAGGTGTGGCGGAATGGCCCGTGGCCTTCGTCACAAACCACCCCTCACCTTCGTGTGCTTGAACGGGCCAATCAGCAAAAAGAGCACCGCATCTTCGTTGGTGGCACCGCGCAGGCATCGCTCAGCACGCTGCTGACAGCCGGGCCGGGTGAGATCCTGGTTTGTGCCGGCTATTATGATGTGGGTACCCGATCGGGCACCAACGTCCTCAGCTTCTCCGACGAGGATCTTGACGAGGAGCTGCTCATGCAGATCCACGAAGAGGCCGCGGATGCTCTCGCGCTGTGTCATCAGCGCCTTCAGGAGCTTGAACAGCTAAAAGATATTCCCTTGACGATCGGCGACTATCAGGCCCGCTGGGAGCGTGTCTGGGACGATATCTACGCACACCACCCTGTTCCCTACGGCGTTGAGCCGGGTGGCGCGTTCCGGATAGGCGTCTCCTCCAGCGCGGCCGCCGAGTAAAGAAAAGTTTTGGTCCTTCGGTTTCGCCCCATTGGGGGGCGAAGTAAGGAGGATCCAATGCCCAAATCGACCCTTGAGAATCCCGTCAAGCTCGTTCCGCTGGACCAGTTGGTCCTGGCGGACACCAATATTCGCACCCAGTATCCAAAAGGATCTGTTGAACGCCTCGCCGACACTATCGAGAAGAAGGGTGAGCTCATTCAACTGCCCCGCGGAACCCAGAAGTCGCCGAAGCGTGTGGCAATACACGCGGGCGGCCGCCGCCTTATGGCCCTGAAGCTCCTGAAGGAAACGGGGCGGCTGCCCGATCAGCTCGCGGCCGGCATCCCGGTCATCATGACGACCGACGACCGCGCCGCGCAGATCGAGGCGTCGGTGATGGAGAATATCGAGCGAGAAAACCTCACCCCGGTGCAGGAGTTCCGCGCTTTTCAAAGCCTGGTCAACGAAGGCTTCGATAAGGTGGAAATCGCCAATCGCTTCGGGATCTCCGAACGCCTCGTTCGCCAGCGTCTGGCCCTGGCCAATGTTCATCGCGATATCGTCACTGCGTTCGAGGAGAACAAGCTGGACCTGCTGGCTCTGCAGGCCTTCACGATCGAGCCGGACCAGGAACGCCAGTTGGACTGTTTCAATGCTCTGCCTGATTGGAACCGGAGTTCGGGTTACATCCGCAGCTACCTGACCCGTGATGAGGTTTCCGCCACGTCGGCCGTTGCGAAATTCGTCGGGCTTGAGGCGTACGAAAATGCGGGCGGCGCGGTGAAGCGTGATCTGTTCGACGAGAACAACGCCTCAATCTTGAATCCGTCGCTTCTGCAGGAGCTGGCGGAGGACAAACTGGCCGAGGCCGGCAATGAGGTCGCAGCGGAGGGCTGGAAGTGGGTCGAGCCGTATATCAGCTACGATCATCAGGCACTTGAAGGCTGCGCGCGGATCTATCCCGACGACCGCGTCTTGTCTGCCGAGGAGGACGCCCGGGCCGAAGCCTTGCAGGAAGAGCTGGATCGGATTGACGAGGCGATTGGCGAACTGGAGATCTCAGAGGAACTGGACCAACAACAATCGGAGGAGCTTGATCGTCTCGGCGACAAGCGCGATGAGGTCCAGGCACATCTGAACGAACTTCTTGAGCCTGTCTTTTCTGACGACCAGCGCGCTATCGCCGGTGCCATCTTGTATATCGACCGGAACGGCTTGCGCGTCGAACGTGGCTTCGTTCGGCCGGAGGATCGGGCTGAACATGCGGACGCCCCCTCCCCTGACGATCCGGCCGTTGCTGAGGACCTGGCCAAGCAGAAGTCGGAGGAGCTCGCTGGTTCCGTTACCGGAGATCTCAACATTGCAATGGAAGCCGGTTTGCAGCACGCGATCAGTTCCAATGCGGAAGTCGCGTTCCTGGTCTCGACGGCTTATCTGGTCGCCAAGGTGTTCCCGTCCCGCTGCAACACCGAGACCTTGTGCTATGCGACCAAGGCGCCGTTCACCCAGTCCTCATCGATCGCGGTAGGCAGCGCAGACAACCACGCGTGTGAATACGATACCTGGGATGCACGCCTCGCCGCCGAAGACGGCGACTTGATCGCGGCTTTGTCGCAATGGTCTCCGGCCGACGTGAGGGCTCTCCATGCGTTCTGCGCCGGGGCCTTGTATAGCAGGAATGCGGTTCGCCGGGTCGACAGTCCGGATAACGACCATACTGAGCTACGCACCTTGCTGAACTTTGATCCTACCAGTGTCATCACTGCGGATCATGCCATGCTCGGCCGTTTTACCAAGGTGCAGCTCGTTCGCGCTCTGGCTGAGATGGCGCCGGACGAGTCTCACTCCGTCTCCGCGGCAAAGCCTGAATTGGTGGCTGCCGCCGCGAAGAGGGCCGCTAAGCTGAATTGGCTCCCGGCGATGCTTCGGCAGGACGATGCGTTCGGCCGTCTCGTCCTCGATGACACCTCGGACCCGGCTGACCCGGCCGAGTCCGACTAGACGCCCTCTTTTGCTCTCTGAGGGCGTCCGTGCCCCCCGGCTCGCCTCCGGCCGGGGGGCATTTTGTGTTTTCATTGAAATCAGTCCAGGCTTTTCCTGTGAGCCTGATTTCCTCGCCGATCTTGGCAGAGTGCTTGTTAGCGCACAGTTAGCAACGTGTAGCGTGTTAGCTAACGGTGCGCGTTGCGTGAGCGGATTGCGGACTGTGTGTAAGCTGCCAACTGTTCGCCAACGGCTCATTAAGTGTTAGCAGTCAGCACACAGTTATCGTTATATTTGCGGTTGGCGAACAATTTACGTCATATTAACCGTGCGCTATCATGCTATCAGAACGCTAACTGTCAGCGTGTCGTGTGCATAAAGCTAACAGCTTGCAAACATCGGAACGGAGCGCCCATGTCCCTCGTAATCGTCTTTGCGTCCTCAAAGGGTGGCGCAGGAAAAACGACCGCAGCAACCGTCCTGGCATCGGAACTCAGCCGGCGTGCGCCGGAGGGCATGACGGTCTCGCTGATCGATGCCGACCCGAACCAGCACAGCGCCGGCTGGGCCAAACGTGGCGATCGCCCGGCTAATCTCCGCCTGGTCGAGAACTCGAATGAAACCACCATCCTCGATGACATCGAGACCGAGAGCGAAACAAGCGGATATGTCCTGGTGGATCTGGAAGGCACCGCGTCCGCCACCGTCGCCAGTGCAATTATCCGCGCCGATTTCGTGATCACCCTGTGCCAAGGCTCGCAGGACGACGCGGATGAGGCCGCCAAGACCATCCGGCTGATCCGCAACCAGAGCCGGCTGATCAAGAACACAATTCCCTTCGCGGTTCTGTTCACCCGAACCAGTAATGCCATTGTGCCGCGGACATACCGGTACATTCGAGAACAATTCGCGGAAGCAGGCATTCCGATGTTCGATACCCAGCTGACCGACCGCGAGGCGTTCCGCGCCATGCGATCATTCGGCGGGTCTGTGCACACGCTCGATCCCGAGCAGGTGTCCGGTCTGGAGAAGGCCAAACGCAACGTCGAAGAACTCGGCAGTGAGATGCTGCGCCGCCTGCGCGACACGACCGCCCCCGCCAACAAGCAGCCGGAGGCAGCACATGACTAGATCACGCGCTCCCATCAATCTGGGCGACGACAATGACGAAGACGACATCGACATGGGGGCGCTGGCCAAAGCCTCTGCACCACGCGCCACGCCAGACCAGGCCTCGATCCGCCGCGTAGCTCAGGAGTCAGGTTTTACAAGCCGCGGTGACAAGCGCCAGCGCCGCAGGCGACGTCGCAGTCCCTACACCGTGACCTGCGGAATACGGGCCAGCGAAGACATGCGAGTGCTCTTCCAGGATCTAGCCGAACACCTCAATCTCAAAGACGCCGAGGCCTTCGAACTCGCCATTCTCGAGCTCGCCAAGGCGCACGGAACGGCGGAACATGTCGAACGGCATGCCGCCATCCTGGAACGGTATCTCTCCGCGGATTGAACGCCGGGCAAACCGATCTCCCAGCAATGACCCGTCAAAGGCTCCGGAGCACACGGCTCTGGAGCCTTTGTGTTTCACAGGGACCTGTGACGGGCCATCGCCCCGGAGAGCCTAGCGCGGCCGGGTTAGGTCCGGCCGTGTGCGCGTCAGCTGATTTCGCGCGACCCGGGTCGGAGACAGTCCAAAAAAACACCCGCATCCAGTTCGGCGATTTAAAGAAAAGGGGAGGGGACCCCCTTCGGATTATCCCGAAGGGAAGGGGCCTGACGGCCCAAAGGTCAGTTCGCTGACGCTCCTTCAGGATGCCTGCGGCCGGGAGGCGGTCGCATCCTCAACACCTTGGAGAGCATCATGGACACCAATCTCGTCATCATCACTGGCAATCTCTGCGAAGATGCCAAGATCATGCAACGCAATGATCGCAACGGCAGGTCCCAGGACTACGCCATGGTCCGCGTCGGCAACAATACCGGCGCCGGCGACTACAAGCGTACCGACTTCATGACCGTCGCCGTCTTCAATGATCACCTGGTCAAGTTGATGCGTGAACACGGCCGCAAGGGTACGAAGGTCTGCATGCAGTGCGAGCTCGCTCAACACCGTACCGGCAGTGGCCAGGAACAGCGGGACGAGCTGCGTCTTCGTATCGGCGCCCACAAAGGCGACATTCAGCTGCTGAACAGCCCGACGGCAGCGGCTGGCTCTAAGGCTCAGTCCGACCCGGAGCAGCAATACAACGATCCGGACGACGATATCCCACTCTGAGATGTAGTGTTTCCGAGCAGCGGACCGCAACCTAGCGGTCCGCCGAGCCATACCCCCCCATCATTCACATCCGTACTCTCACCAGGAGGCAAGCATGGCCTTTAATTTCGCACGCCTGAATGCCGAGCTGCGCGCTGACATGTCCCCGCAGCAGCTGGCCCGCCTTGAGGCTCTTGAAGCCCAGCAAGCTCACCGTGACGCCAACACTGTCTATGTCGACGGCGTTGAACGTTTCCACTATTCCAATGGCGCCTTCTCGTATGAGCGCATCCGCCGCGTCGGCTTCGTTGTCGAGCCGTCCCCGTTCGATCCGGCCGCTATGTGTCTGGTCTGTACGAACGGAATTACCGGTTACGAAAGCTGGGAAATCAGAGGCCTGCGCAGCGGGCTTGAGCAATTCCTTGATGCCGGCCGGACCGACTTCTACGTCTGCGGGGGGACAAATGGACGATATGCCTCGCTGACCGTGAAAATCCAGGACGTTCTTGGCCTTATCAAGGAGTGCCGCGATCTGCATTAGATCCGGTGCCGGCTCATTGGAGCCTGTTCACCGATGAGTAAGGAATCAGGCTCACCTTAAGGGTGAGCCGGCCGCCCCAACAGCCGGCACGTGACAGAACCACCCGAAAGGCCCGTTGCCACCAGCAACGGGCCTTCTCTCTTTTAGCGCTTGAAGAAATCCGGCGCGATGCGAGCAACCTCGCTCAGAAAACCGATCATGAAGCGGGACATGATGCCGTCTGCCAGCCAGGCGCGGGTTCTGGCATTGCCTTCGTCACCCGGATCGAGTGTCACAAACGGGTTCTCAGTCAGAAACCTCTCGCAGTGCGGCCGGATCCATGCGTCATCGACATCACGGTCCAGGTCTTCGAAGGCCGGCGCGAAAACGCGTTCCGCCGCGTCCAACGCGTCCTCCATCGTTCGGCCGAACCCATCGCCCAATGACTTCATCGACGTCAGTCCCGCCAGGTCGTTGACCGCAACAGCCATGACCTCGCGTGACACAGCGTCGTCTTTCAGCATTGCCGTGAGCAGAGCGCACGCCGCGCCGGCATAGCCGATCACGATCATGGACGAGGTGTGTACAGACACATCGTGCTTCTGCTCACGGGTATATCGCATGAGCACTGAAGTGTGCAGGAGCGATACCGACGAGATCGTCTCCAGCGCTCTGCTTGCATCATTGCGCTGGCCGTCCGGGTCCATTGTGGTCTGCGTTTGCTCGAACGTTCTAAGCCGCTCGACCGTCGCCATCAGCCGTTCCTGAACGCCAGGGGACTTCTTTTCGTATCGCCCGCCCAGTCGCGTTAGCACGTTAGCTAACTGAAGACCGTCGATCAGGTCGTCGGAGATCAGTTCCAGGCAAAGTGCGTCCATGGCCGTCTGCGCCGCCACAGCAATGGCATGTGTCTCTTCAATGCGCTGTTCCAGCCGGTCCAGTCGATCGCTCATGAACGCGGGTCTCCCGTCAAAACTGTCTCGATCATGCAACCTCAGCGGCTTTGCCGCTCAAGACAAGGGGAGGGGGGCTCGGCTTCGCCTACGCGCCGTGTCCTCGACCTGACGGTCTGCGGGCCGGGGCGCGCGAAGGACGCAGCGCCTGCGTGGCGAATAGTACAGTCGGGAAGACCAGCTCGAACATCGGTCGATCAGCTCAAACCCACCGGTCCCAAGCAGAAGCCGACCTGCACAATCGTCCATCAGACCCCTGGATAGGGCAGCACAGGCCAACCGTGGAGCATCAAGGGAAAGGAGGGGGGACATTCAGTGGAATGTCCGGAGGAAAGCGGGCTTCGCCCGAAAGACGGGTTCAGAGCCAGGCAGGACGTTCCAGCCATCAATCTTGAATGCAGGGAGCATCATCATGGATATGAACAATGTGAGCATCACCGGTCGTGTCGGCCAGGATCCCGTTATCGCCCAAACGCGCGGCGGTCACGACTACGCCCGCCTCTCGATCGCGTGCAATCTCGGCGCCGGCGAAAATCAGCAGACGCACTGGATCACTGCCTGGGTCTACAATCCCGGTCTCGTTAAAATCGTCCAGGAGCATGTCCAGAAGGGCCAACAGATCGGCCTGGACGGTCAACTGCAGGTCCAGAAGACCGAAGAGAACGGCGAGAAGCGCGAGAAGCTCCAATTCGTCCTCTCCGGCTATCGCAGCCAGATCTACCTGATGGCTCGTCCGCGCAATGCCTCGAGCGGCGCAGACGACCTCCCCGAGGGTGACGCCTAGCGTCCCCTTGCCAGGCGGTCGGGACCTTCCCCCAGCTCCCGGCCGCCACCTTCTTCCCTCCATCTCACTCGAACGCGGGGTTCCCACCTCGCGTTCTTTTTTTGCCAGGAGTTTCAAATGACCGGCACACTCATCTGGTCCGGCGAGACCCTCGATGCGCTCCGCGCCGAGGTCTCAGCCGTCAATGCCGCCAAGGAACACAAGCCATTCTGGGGCGAGGAGGTCGGGCCGGGCCTGATGCTCGTAGCCGACCAGGGCGTCTACCTGATGGGCTGGCAGGTGCGGCCTGACACGCCCGCCGGCCAGCGGGCACCTGTGGCCTTCGCCAATGGCTGTCATCCCGATGGCGATCCGGACTGGTACGACACCAAGGTTCGCATCATCGGCGGTGACGACACCGCCGAATTCCTGCCGATCGACGTCTTCAAAGATCTCGATGCCAGCGTGCGTGAGGTCCGCATCGATGTCACCAAGCGGTCATTCAATGTCCGCCTCGTCGGCCGGCGATCGCGGAGGGCGTCATGAACGCGTTTGATCACATTTCCAACGAGCTGATGGTCACCCGCATGCTCAACGACAATTTCCGCAAATACTTCGTCGGCGGCCGCATCATGGTGACCGCGTCGATCGCCGCCTGCCCGGACCTGCAGGCCAGCTTGCTGGCCATAGTCCGTGGTTATGAAAACTTCACGCCCGACACGGATGTCGATCGCGACCATTCGTTCGGGGCGTTCAAGTTCGCCGGCGACAGTTTCTATTGGAAAATCGACTATTACGATCCGACCATGGAATACGCCAGCGAGGATCCTTCCGATCAATCGATCACACGCCGAGTGCTCACCCTCATGTATGCGAGCGAATACTGATCACCCCGTGGCAGCACCCCTTAACCGGGTGTTGCCATTTGGCGCGCTATTACTATAATTGCGCCATATGGAGCCGACCATGCACATGCTGACCGAAATCGATACCGCCCGCCGGGATCACACCGGCGATCCGATCACGCCCGAAGAAGCCGCGGCCGGCTTCCGGGCTGTGTCGAACCTCTTCGTCCAATGGGGCCTGTCTGAAGCCCAGGCCGCCAACCTACTCGATATGTCCGCCACGACCTATCGCCGTTGGCGCAAGTCCGGCCCTGGCCAGATCTCGCGCGATCTTGGAATGCGACTGGGTACACTGCTCGGAATCCACAAGGCCCTGCGGATCCTCTTTCGTGAGCCCTCGCGCGGATATGACTGGATCAAGCAGCCGAACAAGGCGTTCGGCGGCAAGTCCGCTCTCGACCTGATGATGAACGGTTATCTCACCGATCTCATGCGTGTGCGCAACTACCTGGATGCCGAGCGCGGCGGCTGGTGACAGACATCACCGCCGCCCCGGTCTCGCGTGTCCGCTGGTCGCGAGCCGTTCGCCTCATCCGAACCATTCATCCCCCGATCGATCTGTTCGAGGACATCGCCGACCCGGCCGATTGGCCAGGCGTCATCAGTCTGGAACAGAAGACCAATCCACGCATCGCCCAGGCCATCGGTGCTCTGGACCTGGTACCGGTAGACCGCCGCGTGGGCGGCCCCGGCACCAGCTATCTCATGGCGCCCTTCACCCATGTGTCTCCGGACCGCGCGACCCGGTTTTCTCCAAAGGGTTTCGGCGTGCTCTATATCGCCCAGGCATTCGAAACGGCCCTGGCCGAGACCATCCATCATTTTGAGAACTTCATGCGCCGGACGGATGAGCCGCCCAGCATCGAACAGTTCCGCGAGCTCACATTTACCATCGACACCCGGCTGCATGATATTCGCTCCGGAGACCCGGCGTGGGATCCACTCCTGCATCCCACGGACTACACTGCCAGCCAGGCAGCTGCCGACACGCTTCGCGCCAATGACGGCCAAGGGATCGTTTATCCCAGCGTGCGACATCCCGGCGGCGAATGCGCAGCCTTCTTCTACCCGGACCTGGTCAAGGTCCCGACACCGGCCGCCCATTTCGAATATCACTGGAACGGCGAGCGCGTTGACTGGGTGCGCGACGGCAGGACCGTCTATCGGGTCGCCTGATATGGCCGGCCTATGCTGGATATGTCGGCTTGCGGTCCTGCGAGAAGACCTGTCCCAGCACCGCTTCAGGGACAAGTTCTTCATATTCGCCCCAGTCGATCGTCCAGTCATGCTGCGACAATTGCGCCTGAACGGCGAATTCCATTCCTTTCTGAAACTCGAACTCTTCCTCGCTGGCGCCATTGACCTTGCAGAAATGGGCTCTCAGCTCGTCCATATAGTCGGCCGCCATATGGCCCTGTCCGATCAGAGCTGATGTCAGGCCCAGGTGTTTGATGCGGTCGCACCGCATACACACACCCTGAATGTCGTAGAGCTCAGCCACTGCCGGCGAGCGATCGGTGTGATAGTTCCAAACCTCATCGGCTACCGCCTGCCGCTTCCCGGAAATGTCGGCGCCGCACACCTCACAGCGGTATTCACAATCCTCCAGGACAGCCTGGCGCAGCCGGTTCCACGCGGATCTCGGCAAAAGACGCCGTAGGCTGACACCCCAGATCGGCGTCGGCACCATCTCAATGAATAGTATCTGATCCTGCATTGGCGATCTCCCTGCAGGCATTATCCGCATCCGAGCGACAAAAACTGTCGCTGTCGAGACATCCAGCGGCCTATCTACCGCGCCGTCCAATGTGTGCACTCAACAAGGTGCTCCTCGCTGGAACTCGCTTCTGCAATCCGCGCTGGCGATGCTTGGCGACCCGACTCCTCACGTTCCAGAATTGCCCGCTCTCGCCGGGCGAGCTCCTCATCCGACAAACCGCCTTCGTCGAACCTGTCGGCTTCCATCGCCCGCACGCGCACTCGTGCCGAACTCGCTGCTTCGTTGATTAACCGAACCACCGTACAGGCGCGGATCTCGCCCGTCTCGGTATTCGTCTGGATGATCACGGCCGGACGAAAGGAAAGGGCAGGGGCCTTTTCTCCGGATAATCCGGAGGAAAAGATGCCCAACGCCCTCGCGCTCTGCGCTGCAGCCCACAGATTCAATGAAAATCCCAACTCTGGCTCGCTTTCGCGCAAATCGATTGCCAACATTATGGACGCCGAGCTCGGCTCTGCCTGGAACTGGCGCTCCGCCTACGATGCCATCGAGGCGGCCGGCGCGCTCCAATTCGGCAACGTCGGCCCCGACGCTGCGCGTCTGGGGCCCAACGCCTTCTTCGACCTTGCCGGCCGGATCCAGACCTGGGCGCCAACACAAACCATCCGGACCCAGACCAGCCAGGCCCGCGAACTCTTCTCGACTCCCCCAATCGTCGCGGCCGCATCGGCATTGCTGCTCCAGATCTCGGCCGAGCACTCCGTGCTCGAGCCATCCGCTGGCACTGGCGGTCTGGCCGGGCCGCTCAGCGCCTTTTCGTCCAATCTCTGGCTGAACGAACTGAACACAGAAGCCGCCCAACTCCTTCACAAGCTGTTCCCGCATGCCACGATTTCCGCTCGCGATGCGAGCGTCATCGATGCGCTCACCGACCATGCCGACCAGCGGTTCGATCGCTGCGCGATGAACCCGCCGTTCAAACACGCCGAACCCCACTTGCGCGCCGCTTTTTCCTCCCTGCGACCCGGCGGGGCGCTCGTCGCGGTCCTTCCGGCCCGCTTCCGCGACCCCGCCCTAATCCAGCGGGTTGTCGGGCCGGAAGGCCGCATCGACCTGCACTACGTGCTCGATGCGCGCCTGTTTGCCCATGCCGGCGTTTCAACAGAAACTGTCATCGCGAGGATCCAGCGCGCCGTGAGCGTCGCTGACCGGATCAGCGACACCATCGACTCTGTTGCAGATCTTCGCGCCTGTGTCCTCGCTGCGCTCGACACAAGGCCTCTCGCCTCCGTCGACGAGAGCCGAACTCCCCAAGCTCGGACGATGCCTACTGTTGCAGCATCAGCCCAGCGGCCAGTGCCTGCAGCACCGCGCACCCGGTTCGGGTCAGGGCTTCGCCCGCCCCTGCCGGGTACGCCCGTCGCGTTCGACATTCAACAGCACCCGGACGTACGTCCAGCCAGCCGATCGGAGATCTATGCAGCCTATCAACCGTCGCGTCTGACGATCGCGAACGGCCGACCGCATACCTCCGAGCTGGTGGAATCCGTGTCAATGGCATCGGTCCCCTTGCCGCCGCCAACTCACCATCCCGTTCTTCCAACCCGCCTGGTAACCAATGGCATCCTCTCAACGGCCCAGCTCGAAGCTGTCGTCTACGCCGGACAAGCGCACAATCGATACATTCCGGGCCGATACACAGAGACGGAGGCTGGACATGATTTCATCGCTTCACAAGACGGCTCACGCTTCCGATATGGCTTCTTCCTGGGCGATGCCACCGGCGTCGGCAAAGGCCGAACGATTGCCGGTATCATCATGGACAATCTGTGCCAGGGCCGCACCTGTCATCTGTGGGTCACCGAAAGCGCCGCTCTGATCGAAGACGCTCGGCGCGACTGGGTGGCCCTGGGTGGCCGCACCTCAGACATTGTCGATCTCAAGGCCATCAGCGCCAACGTCGATATCACCGTCCGCGACGGCATCTTCTTCGTGACCTACGCCACACTCCGACGTGCGCAAACTGCACAGACCCGCGCGCGGCTCGATCAGGTCCTAGAGCTCCTTGGCCCCGAATTCGACGGTGTCATCATCTTCGACGAAGCTCATGCCATGGGCGCCGCCGTCGACGACGAAGGCGATATCGGAAAGATTTCCTCATCGCAGACCGGTCGCGTCGGCCTCGCCCTGCAGAATGCATTGCCGGACGCGCGCATCGTCTACGCCTCTGCAACGGGCGCCTCGCACGTGCGGAACATTGCCTATGCCACCCGTCTGGGCTTGTGGGGCGGGCCCGACACCCCATTCACCTCCCGGGCAGACTGCCTTTCCAATCTCGCCTCGGGCGGGCCGGCCGCCCTTGAGCTCCTTGTACGGGAACTCAAGGGCAGGGGACTATTCATGGCCCGCTCGCTATCGCTCGCCGGCATCGAATATGCCCCACAGCTTCATGCCTTCACCAGCGACGATGAAGCCTTGTGGAACACATGGTCTGACGTCTGGACGGTCATCCATACCAATCTGCAGTCTGCCCTGGAGACCACCGGGATCAGTCGAGACGGCAAGACTGTCGCGCGGACCGCGAAGGCGGCCGCGCTGTCCGCCTTTGAATCAACGAAGCTGCGCTTCTTGTCCCATCTGCTTCAAGCCATCCAGGCCCCATCGCTCATCGCCTCTATGGAGGACGATATCGCGCGCGGGGAGGCGCCCATTGTGCAGCTCACATCGACGAACCAGGCCGTCCTCGATCGCCGGTTACGCGCCTCAGAAGGCGCGAGTCCGGACGATCTGGACTTCACGCCGCGCGAGTACGTGATCGACTATCTCGAGCGCGCCTTCCCCACAGCACGCTTCGAGCCGATCACCGACGATACAGGCGAGGTCACCGGCGCCCGTCCCATGCGGGACACCGACGGCAATACTGTGCAATGCCCTCAAGCCGCGGCCGCCAAAGCGGCCTTGCTTGAACGGTTGCATCTCATGCCCGAATGCCTTGGTGTGCTCGATCAGCTTATGGCGCATTTCGGACCCGATCGCCTGTCTGAATGTACCGGCCGCACCCGCCGCCTTCTCTACGAGAACGGCCGGCGACACATCGATGTACGGGGTTCGAACGCCAATACGTTCGAAGCCTCCCGCTTCATGTCCGGAGCGACCGACACACTCGTTTTCTCCACGGCCGGCGGAACCGGCCGGTCCTATCACGCCAGTCTCGACCACAAGAACCAGAGGCGGCGTGTCCACTATCTCGCTGAAGCCGGATGGCGGGCCGACAAAGCCGTCCAGGGCCTTGGCCGGTCCCACAGGACCCATCAAGCCAGCGCGCCGCGCTTCCGGGTCCTGTGTACCGACCTGGCTGGCCAGAAGCGGTTCGTGTCAACGATTTCCCAACGCCTCGAAACGCTCGGCGCTTTCACCAAGGCCGACCGCCGGTCGGCCGGTGAACAGCTCTTCTCACCGCTGGACAACCTGGACGGCGAAATTGCCCAGCAAGCATACCACTCCTGGTGCTACATGCTCGCCGCCGGCAAAGCCGGCATCTCGCTCGACGACTTCCAGTCCCGCACCGGCCTGGCCGTCGTCTCTGATGACGGGCAGTTGCTCGCCGATCGCTGCAAGATCACGCGCTGGCTCAACCGACTGCTGGCGCTGCCGGTCGCATTGCAGAATTCCATCTTCGAGGAATTCTTCTCCCTCCTGGAAGCGGCCTATGATGCCGCCGCCGAACACGGCGATCTGGATCGCGAAATCCACACGCTGAAGGCCGACAAGATCGTGCTCAAGGAGCGGCACGAATTGCCCGCCGATGAAGAAGGGTTCCTGCCTGCGTTCGTCTCGGTCTACGAGACGACAACTTTTGCCAACGCGACAGCCTATGATGCGCTGAATGTGCGGGACGACGAAATCGCCGGTCGGTATGTCCATACGGCCACCGGCAAGCCCGTTCTGGCCACCCGCCCGCGTCTCGCAGCAAGCGCTGACGGCTCACCATATACCTTGGTCACCTGCATCACTCCGACCAGCACCTATCATCGTAGCCTGGCCGTTCTGGATCGTCCCGGGCAGTATCGACCGTGTGACGACGCCGAAAAGTTCAAAGCGCTATGGAAGGCCGCAGAGGCAGAGCCTGAAGCGCCGAGTGTCCAGCTCGTCTACGTGCTCCATGGAGCCTGTCTGCACCTGTGGCGATCCCTTTCCTCGTCAGGCGTCAAAGTGCGCCGAATTCAGCAGGAGGATGGCGCCACAATTATCGGAAGACTGCTCCAACCGGCCCAGGCACATCAACTGGTCGAGATCCGAACGAAGGCGTCGGTGGATGTGATCGTGTCGGCCATTGCCGCGGCGGGACTGATTGGCATCCAGGTCTCCGATGGTACGTACATGACACGGACCCTGCACATGAACCGTCCGCATCTTCAGGTCCACAGGTTCGATCGCGCGTCCGCGAAACTCTATACCGGTCTTGGCGGGGACGTGGTGATCCACAACTATTCGCCGAAACTCCTGGTCCCGTGGTCGGAAGCAGCAAAGTTCATTGCCGGGCTTCAGGACGCCTGTCCGGGTCTGAGCTTCCAGGTCTGATACCCTCGGAGGCTTTCATTGAATCGCCTGTCGTCGGCGTTGCGCTTTATCCGCCACCTTGTCCGCCGGCGCGTATCCCAAAGCGCGAAGAATGGAAATTGGCGGGGCGCGGGGGCCGGTCAACCCCGTTCGGGGTTCCCCTCGCTTCGCTCGGTGACCAACCCCCTCAATCGCCCCACCTAAAAAATTTCCATCGCGCAAATGGGAACGCGCAGATGGAGGACAAGATGGAAAATCACGAATTCAACACCGACGGCTTTTCAACCACCCAATTCACGAATGACGACCTTCCGGAGGCAGACGCACTCGAACAGACCTTCTCCGCCATCGCCAACGAACTCGGCGACCTGATGCTCAACACGGGCCTGGAGAAAGTCCTCGAACAAGTATCCACCCGCTGGACATCCCAGCTGCACTCCCTGATCGGATTCCACGAACGCACACGTGACGAACAGGCCCAAGAGCTCAAGCAGCTGACCACATGCCAGGACGGATCCGAAATCCAGTCCAACAAGCTGGAGGAGCTACAAGCCGCAGTTCAGTCCGCCGACGAGGTCATCGAAGCGCTCGAAATCATGCGCGACACCATGGCATCAGCGCACCAGATGATGACCGGAAATCCCTGGACCCCGCAGTCCGGTTCGAAGAAATCTCGCGGCGCAACCACCAGCGCCATGCTGGATGCGCGCGACTACCTTGATGCCAAGGAGAAAGCCGATGCCGTCCGGAAAGCGCCCCAAGGGTTCCTCATCGCAGTCGCCGGCACTGCAAACTTCAACGACATCAATCGAGCCTACAAAATCTTCGACAGCTGCCTGGAAAAACATCCTGACATGGTTCTCGTACACGGCGGTCATAGCCAGGGGATCGACAAGATCGCCGTCAAATGGGCGACGATGCGAAAGGTCGACATGGTGAAATGCGCACCGGATTTCAAAACGCACGGAAAGAGCCGAGCAGCCTTCATGCGCAACGACAAGATCGTCAATGAACTCCGTCCGAAGGGTGTCCTGGTCTTCATACATCCCGAAGATCGCCATGGCGTCGCCAGCAATCTCCTTCAGAAAGCTAACGAGGCTGGCATCAGCACCCGCCGCTATCTCCAGAGCGTCTAACACGCTCTCTTATCATTCCCTCATCCTCCTCGGCCGGGCCAAGTGCCCGGCCTTTCTTTTTGTCGGCATTGCGGACGGACCTACCGGTCCGACACCCTTTGTTGCTGCCTGTGGACCGCTCACCGGCTTCGCTACGCCTTACGGCTCCGCGAAGCCGGTGGTTTGCTGTCGGGCTGTGCCCGTGGTGCGACCACGATCACAGATTTCTTGAATAGATGTCCCGCCAGCCCTAGGAGAGATGATTGGATTCGACTTGCGGGGGCACAGTGCCGAGATCTGGGAACACGACACGTATCCGAGCGCCTAAAGGGCTCGGACCCGTCTTCCAGGCGCTGGAAGTTTCGCTGGCTCACGCTTTCGGCCGCGTCGCCAAACGCAGGTTCTATACCGCGCTGCTTGCCGAGTACCTTCAAGATCCACCCGCGCGCTACTGGCATCACGGAAACTCATCCGATGTCATTTTCGTCGAGATTGATCGTGTCGTTGCAAACGAAATCCGTGAGAATGCAGACGTTCCTTTGGCCTGTTTCGGCTTCAACGCCATCGACAGTTTTATAAGCGACCCGCTCATTCGCGATGCCGTCTACGTCCGTCTTCGCCGGTCGCTCAAATCCAGCGATACTGATGTTGGCGTTTTCATTGAAACGCACTTCCGATCCCACGAAATCCCCCTTAAGGGACGGCCTCGCTCGGCCCGGTTTGAGCAAGACTAAGCGCCCGATCTCGGGCCAACCGTTTTGCCCTCTTTCTTCCGCCTGTATTTCCGGCCGGCGACGCAGTTCCTGCGTGCCGGTTCCCATGCACGTTGACACGTTGCTGCCCCCCTTTCACCTGCGGTGAGGGTCGGGCCGGCGGAGCCCGTCCATCGCTTACGCTTGGACGTTGACTAGCGCTCTGGCTGATGGCCAGAGCGCTGGCCTGTTTTCCTGACCAACGACAACCGTCTGGCGTGTTCGATCCAATTCAGGCCTGGGACAACGTTGTGTCCCAGGATATCGGGGGAGAGCTTTGCTCCCCACTTCCCATCAAACCGCATCAGCGGTTTTTGCATCACACAAGATGCACTCTGTGCCCGCTGCGGTAGGCAGCGCGTAACGTGTTGTAAACACAACATATTACGGGTTCGAGCATCCGTTTCGTACTGGCTCACTGACGCTCACGGAATAGAGCCGTGCTCGATGCGCCAGTAATTCCAATGGGTTAGCGGTGAGGCAACACTGTGACGGCCTGAGCGGCAATGAGACACGTGTGAGCGCCGATGAGGCGGGCCAATATTCCTCCGTCGGCATGTTGGCGCAAATGCACCAAATTTCATGCCTAGCATCATTATAAATGCATACTATGCTCGATGATCGCTGCAGCGCCTCCGCGAGAAGAACGAAAACACCCTTCGAAACAGTTTCTTAGCGGAAGCTTGGTTTGCGCCCGGCAGCTGTGGCGATTGTACCGTTTGTAAAACAACGCGCGCTTCACCGGCGCACCCGGCTCACGACCGATGAAAATATTGTCGCCTCCATCGCACCGCCACTAGAGCCGAACGGCATGTCCAGTTCACCAGCGCGTATCGCCCGCTGAACGAGCTGTTGCGAGCCGCCAACGCCCTTAAGCAGAGCTGACGCTATCGGCGACGGCGCAGGTTCTGGCAGGCTACGCCGTCACTGTCACCGTCGAGTCTATGTGGATCGCCAGGACCGGCAGCCTCAAAGAAGGCCTGAGCGTCCTCCCAAGTATCAAAATCCGAGCAGTCTTTGTCGCCGGAGATTTGGGCCTGACCCGTTCGCGGTCCGTCCACCCGTTCACCTGCACGCCAACGCCAAGGCTCCACGAACGCCCCTGACCAAATTCCTGCGCGTTGGGCCCGCGCCTCTGCCTCTTCATCTATGTAATCGGTAGAGTACTGACGATACGCGAGTGCGTTGCCGGAGCGAACCATCGAAGCGTTCAGGTCCGTATCACCAACGAAACAGACACCAATGAACCGGCCGTACCAGTCTCGCTCTCCGCCTTGGCATCTAACGACGCTCCCTCCGATCATAGCATCGAGCGCGTTAGCGGCCCGTTGCCCGCATCGAACCGACTGGCCCGAGGCACTCCGGCAGAATTGTCCACTTTCAGGCGCGTCAATGCCGCGAAGCCGTACCCGCTCACCGGCGATCTCAATCGTATCACCATCCAAAACTGATGCTCGGCCGACAAGGTCAGAACCTGAAATAGTCAGCGCCATTAAGATAGTCGCGAAAATCATGGGCGCCCTCGGAGCCTCCAGGCGAGTTGCTCAATGAACGTGATCCGAGCCCGCCGCAACCACGCCTCACAAGCAAGATCCAAATCGCCGTACAGAGCGAGCTGGAGTCTGGCGGCCTCACGCGAGATTTCATGGCCGCGCTTTTGCAGACTAGGTCATAAACTCATAAACGGGATTCCGTTTTTGGTCGAAGCCTGATTCAAAGTCCTTGAGGAGGATATGGATCATGGGCCGTCGCCGCTACGAGTTGACCGATTTCGAATGGTCGATCATCGAACCCTTGTTGCCGAACAAGCCGCGCGGTGTGCCGCGGGTGGACGATCGCAAGGTGATCAACGGGATTTACTGGCGTTTGCGCACCGGCTCGCCCTGGGCGGAGATCCCCGAGCGCTACGGCCCGGCGACGACCTGCTACAACCGCTTCGTGCGATGGCGCAAGCTGGGCGTCTGGGATCGGATATTCGACGCGATTACAGCCGTTTATGACGGCGACATCCAGATGATCGACAGTTCCTCGATCCGCGTTCACCAGCACGGGGCGAACGCAAAAAAGGGGGTCCGCACACCGCCGCCGGAAACGCCCCTGACCCCGATGCATGGGGCGCTCGCGGGGCGGGCTGACCACGAAAATCCATGCCCTCGTGGACGCCAACGGTCTGCCTGTTGCGCTCAAGCTCACACCCGGCCAGGCCCATGACGGGCGCAGCGCGGCCGACATGCTCGGCGCGATCGGCGAAGGCCAGACCCTGCTGGCCGACGGGGCCTATGACAGCGACGCGCTGCGCGCGAGACTGAAATCACAGGGCGCATGGGGCTGTATCAAACCGGTCTCACGCCGCAAGACCCCGCCCAGCTTCAGCCCCTTCCTCTATCGCTACCGCAATCTCGTCGAATGCTTCTTCAGCAAGATCAAGCATTTCAGGGCCATCGCAACACGATATGAAAAACACGCCCAAAACCATCTCGCACTCGTCAAACTCGCCGCCATACAAATCTGGCTGCGAAATTATGAGTCGGTGTCCTAGACCTCAATGCCGCAACCCGCAGCTCTAAGAGCGCGGTTTCTGCTTCTTCAGTCAACGAGTTCAACATTCGATCTCTTGTAAAAGTTATCCTGAACCCGTCGGAGCATTGTGTCGTAAGTTCCTACGTCGGTCAGCCGCCTTGAGCGTTCCAGCGCTAAATAAAATCGACAAGGCCGCCTAGCAGTTGACCCAGGTATTGGCGCGCCAACATCCTCGCCAACATCGTAATAGGTGCGAGTTACCCGATTGAACTCCGCAACTGAGATCGGCGCGCCAAATGGAGGGCGCGGCAGATCCCCCGTCCAGTTCGCTTCGAACGCTTCCCGGTTGCCCTCACGTACTACCACGCCTTCACCCCAACCGCCGCATCCCGCTTCATCCGGGGCGTCGTCAATGCTTTCCCAGCAGGTCTTTCAGGACCGAGTTGTCCAGCAGGCTGTCGGCCAGCAATTTCTTGAGCCGCGCGTTCTCGGTCTCAAGCACCTTCAGCCGCCGGGCATCGGACACGTCCATCCCGCCGAATTTGGCCTTCCACTTGTAAAACGTGGCCGAGCTGATGCCGTGCCGCCGGCAAACCTCTGCCGTCGCCATGCCGCGTTCCTGTTCAGCCAGGATCGCGATGATCTGTTCCTCGGAAAATTTGCTCTTGCGCATCGTCTGTCTCCGTAATGACAGACTCTCAATTCAAATGAGGGACCAAATGGGGCTCAGGTCAAACCCAAGCGCAAAACCCAGCGAATTCCATTCATTTGATACACCGTTCAAGGACTGACGAACGACATAATGGCGAGCGGCGATACCGTTGGCTTGAACGTTTCAACTGACTCCACCGAACCCCGGGCCGAGCCCGCGGATCGTAGCGTTGATACCTTGCTACGATCCGCAGAGCCTGTAGTGCCGGTCCTCGAAATCGAACGACGTATTGACGTTCGATGCACAGCCGCGAAGTACAGTGCCTTGTCATCAGTCACGAGCGTGCTCTGTCTCCAATACCGAAACATGCCCGCCCGGTTTTGGTGCGAACCACCGATGTAGCGCTGGCAGTACGAGCAAGGTAAGGACGGTTGACGATACGAGTCCGCCCATCACAACGGTCGCTAGCGGGCGCTGTACTTCAGCACCTACTCCAGTCGCAAATAGCAATGGTGCCAGTCCAAGCGCGGTCGTGAGCGCTGTCATCAACACAGGTCTCGCCCTAAGTCCTGCCGCTTCAATAGCGAGCGCATTGTGGTCGCGGCCCTGCCGCGCGAAGTCGTCCATGAAGCTGACGAGGACCATTCCGTTACCAAGAGCGATGCCGAAAAGCGCAATGAACCCGACCGTGGCTGGCACCGAGACTGGTAATCCTGTCAGCCACAAAGCGAGGGCGCCACCGGTCAACGCGAGAGGAATGTTCAGCAGGATCAATATCGCTGACTTGAGCCTCCCGAATGCGAGTAACAAGATGAGAAGAACGATGCCCAACGTAATCGGTATTACCACGGCGAAGCGGGCATTGGCCTGTTGTTGCAATTCAAACTGACCACCCCATTCGACGCGATAACCAGGCGGAAGGTCAAGCTGACTGGAGGTTGCCGCTTGCGCATCGGCGACAAAGGAGCCGATATCGCGCCCGCGAACATTGAGCTGCACGGTTATGAAACGCTCCCCATTTTCACGCGTTATCTGACGAGGACCGACAACAGTTCTTATCGAGGCGACACTTGAAAGCGGCACCCGAGCACCACTCTCGCTTTCTAGGATAAGTCGGCCAATCGCCTGCGCATTGTCACGCCGGTTTTCGTCAAATCTGACGACGACTGGAAACTGGCGAACCCCTTCAAAGAGGACGCCGGCTTCCGCCCCGCCGACGGCCGCGCTCAGCGTATCAAGGGCTTCCTCCACTGAAAGACCATATCGGCCTAAGGCCGCGCGATCGACCGAGACGACTAACTGTGGCGCGCCGGTGATCTGATCAGCCTGCACATCACTCGCCCCGCTGACACGTTGAAGAATTGATTGTAGATCCTGCGAACCTTCCAACAGCACATCCATGTCAGGACCGAAAATTTTTACCGCGAGCTGAGCTTTCGTGCCGGTTAGAAGTTCATCAACCGACATCGCGATCGGTTGCCCGATGTTCACTCTGATTCCCGGAAAAGACTCCAGATTTTCGGATATTTCTGCACGCAAGTCGGTCGGTGTGAGGCCGGGTCGCCACTCTGACCTTGGCTTCAAAGCGACAAAAGCCTCAATACTGTTTACCGGGTCAGCGTGAGCCCCGACCTCGCCTCGGCCAATTCGACTAACAATGGAGTCAATTTCAGGGAACGCCGCCAGCAATCGACGTTCAAGTCGTGTTGATGTCTCGCGCCCCTCAGTGAGCGATATTGATGGCGCCATCGAGACGCGAAGTAAGATATCACCTTCTTCGAGAGCGGGTGTGAACTCCGAGCCCAATCTCGAGCCCGCCAACCCTCCGATGACCAAAAGTCCAAGCGCTAACGCAACCGCAGCAAGGCGTGCGCGGACGAACACGCTTGCGACAGACTTGACGAAGCCGGCGATTGCGCCCTCGCCAGACGTATTGCGTTTGGGGGGCTTGATTAATCCAAAGGCCATGGCGGGTGCGACTAGCGCGGCGTAGAGGAGCGATCCTGTCATGGCAAGGGCGGCGGACGCAGCAAGCGGCCGGAAAGTCTTACCCTCAACGCCTTCCAGCGAGAATAGTGGCAGAAACACAATAATCACGACTGCGACGGCTGCGATTAGGGGCGCGATAACTTCCGCGGTCGATTTGGCGACCACATCGCGAGCGTCCTCGCCATTTCGCCGTTCCCGGAAACCTCGGTCGACATTTTCGGCAATGACGATAGCGCCATCAACCATCATACCGATGGCGATGGCGACACCTCCCAAAGACATTAGATTCGCGCTAATGCCCAACACGCTCATCGATATGAAGGCGAAGCCAACCGAGAATGGAATTGACAAGACCACCACTAGGCTAGGTCGCCAGCCACCGAGGAAGATAAACACGACAACTGCGACCAGTAGAGCACCTTGCCAGAGCGCGGTCGTGACGGTCGAGGCCGCCCGTCTAACCAGTGTACCCTGATCGTAATATGGAACGGCGCGTACGCCTTCTGGCAGGGATGCATTGATCTCATCGAAGCGCGCGTGAGTGCGCTCAATCACATCCGACGTGTTCGTACCATAGAGTTTAAGAACGAGACCGGCGACCGTCTCGCCATTGCCGTTGGCAGTCGCGAGCCCTTGGCGCGTACCACCGCCGATAACGACCTCTCCAAGATCGCTCACTCTGATCGAACGACCGTTGACCGTGCTAACCGGCGTTTCTGCAAGGTCGGAAACCGATCGTGCCAAGCCGACACCACGCACGGTGTATTGTTCCGCGCCTACTTCGATGAATTGCGCACCGGTCGTGCGATTTGCGCTTTCTAGAGCACCGATTACATCTGCCACCTCTAAATCATAGGCGATCAGTAGATCGGGATTGAGACGAACTTGGTATTGCTTTTCGAAACCGCCAAGCGCTAGCACTTCGGTCACGCCTTCGACGGATTGAAGAGGGTACTTAATCATCCAGTCGGTGATTTCGCGGAGTTCGGTCAGATCATAGGCGCCAGTCTCATCGACGACGCGAAAGTACATGATGATGCCTAGTCCGCTCGAAATGGGCCCGAGCTGGGGCGTCCCGAAACCATCTGGGATGGCTTCGCTGGCCTCTGGTAATCGCTCGCCTACGACCTGGCGTGCGAAGTACACATCCGTGCCATCCTCGAAATAGATGTTTACAATGGAGAGACCGAAATTCGAGACCGATCGGATTTCCTCGACATCTGGAAGACCGGACATCGCGGTTTCGACTGGGAAGGTTACATAGCGTTCGACTTCTTCTGGAGAGAGCCCTTCGGTTTCGGTGAACACCTGAACCAGCGAGGGTGAAGGATCGGGAAACGCATCAACTGGAAGCGCACGAAAGGCAAACAGCCCCCCTACGGTGAGGGTTAGGGCCGCGATGGCGGCTAGCAGCCGGCCGCCGGCAAGGCGGTGCATTAAGTTTTGCATATCTCTAACTTCCTAGTCGTCATCATCACCGAAGGAGTCTCTTTCGAGATGTGCTTTGAGCGTGAATGCACCCTCTGACACGTAGAACTCTCCTTCATCGAGGCCAGACAGGATCACGGTCTGGTTGCCGGATTCAGTTCCCGGCTCCACGGTCCGCGGCGCAAATCCGTCATCAGTTGGAACGAACAGGCTCGTTCGACCCGCAACTTCAACGATGGCCGCCGATGGCACTTGGAGGCGGCTCTCGTGGGCCCCGGTTGCAATCTCAGCCGTTGCGAACTGACCGGGGCGCATCCGCCGGTCAGAATTGTCCACAATCATGCGGGCTGTCGCCATGCGCGAGGTTTCGTCTATCGTCGGCAAAACGGTCGAAATCACACCTTCTGCTAACTGAGCCCCCGTTTCAGACCGAAGGACGACGGCCATGCCGGCTTCAACGATTGCTGCGTCCTGCGTGTAGACCGCTATGTCAGCCCATAGGACGCTGTCATCAACAATGGTGAAGAGAGCTGGGGCGCTTGCGTCTTCTGCCGATACTGCTGCGCCAAGGATTGCTGTTCGGCGCGCAACCACACCGCCGATTGGAGCCCGAAGGCGGGCCTGGGCGAGCGTTAGGTCGGGCGCGTCGCCGAGAGATGCGAGCTCACTGCGAGGAACGCCCACAGCAATGAGCTTGTTCTCAACGCCTTCGCGTGCGGCGCTGGCCGCGATGAGCGCAGCGCGGGCAGCCTGCAGGTCAGCCTCGGGTGTAATTCGCTCTGCAAAAAGCGTTTCCTCACGTGCCAGGGCTTGCTGGGCAAGATTTTCGGAAGTGGCGGCTGTCAGAAACTCAGCCTTCAGGTCGGCGAGTTCACGGCTGGAGAGGATTGCCAGCGTTTCATTGGGAGAGACGAGATCGCCTTCGGTTGCTGTGATTTGGATGATCCGCCCGCTCACTTGCGGTGAGACTGCGGCGACGCGATCTGCATCAAACCTCAACTCGGCCGGGAGAGAGAGAAACTGTCTCAGGGGAGTACGTGTCGCTCGCGCGGTCACAATGCCAGCCTCTGACGCCACCTCCCGGCTTAGCTCAACTTGGGCAGATTGTTCGCCATCATCGTGATCCACTTCCGTTGCGGAGGAACGATCCGAGTCTCGGTCCCCACCATTGCCACAAGCGGTAATGGCCAAAGTAGCGGCGATGACCGCGAATAGATGCGGTTTACCAATCATCGGATATCTCCATCAAAGGGGGCTGCCCCAATCAGAGCTCGCAGACGCAGCTCTGCGCTCTGCAAGGCAAACTCTGCATCAATCACAGCGAGTTGGGCGCTCAACAGGGCCGCGCGGGCATTTAGGGTGGCGGTGAGATCGAAACGACCAATCTGATAGCCACGCGAGGCCGCCTCGTAGGCCTCCGTCGCCGCGGGCAGCGTATCGTGTTTTAGGATTTGCAATCGGCTTTGTGCCGTGCGTTGAGCCGCAGCTGCAGCCCGTTGCTGAGCTAACAAGCGTTGTTCGGTAACTGCTCGATTGAGTGTGGCGGCATCGCTCCGGATCGCCGACGCTCGCGCAGCATCCCGCCCGCGATCGAAGATTGGGAGCGGCAGGCTAACACCCGCGACGAAAGCCTCATCGCCGGTCTCTTCAAACCGCCGGATTCCTGCCGATACGCTTATGTCTGGGATGATGGCGCTTCGGGCAAAGCTGGTTTCGGCCTGTCGGACACGAACGGCTGCATCTGCTGCACTTAGCGCAGGGTGTGTCACGTCTGCTTCGACTTCCGCGATGGTGGAATTAAAGCTCACTCCCATCGGTGCTGAGAATGTGGGCTCGGCACTGCCCCACAAGAGAGCAAGCGCGTATCTGCGGCGATCAATACCTGCCTGCGCCGTTTCGACAGACGCGCGCAAAGCGGTCGCGTCCGCCCGCGCCCGCGAGAGCTCCGGTGGTGCCGCAGCGCCCGCATCGACTCGGCGCGCAACAACGCTCACCAGTTCATCCGCGAGATCCGCACTTTCTTCTGCAAGGTTTCGTAATTGGACGGCTGCCACCAATTCAGCAAAGACGATCGCGGCCTCTAGTTCAGTCTCCCTCAGGATAACCGCGCATTCCGCGCTGGCGAGCGCCTGGCGAGCCCGCGCAGCTCGTTCCTCGAGCGCTCGCTTCCCTCCAAGACGGAGCGTTTGTTCCAATGCGAATGTTGATTCAGTTTGATCAAAACCCGACAACGCGTTGCTGCCCGCAAAATTCTCCAGTTCGAGCGATAGGGTCGGGTTGAGCCGCCGCCCGGCTTGGTCCGCCTCTGCACCAAGGGCGCGGGCCTCCAATCCAGCCGCGCGAACAGCAGGCGAGGCATGGCGAACTTCTGAAAGTACGGTGGAAAGTGTTAGGGGCCTTCCCGGCGAAATTTGTGGCGAACCGCCAATCCGTCCATCGCAAGGTGAGGCCAGCGCGCCTTCGGTCAATGCGGCGAGCGCCAGGGCTGCGGTAGCGCCCTTTAGAAAAAATGACATGTTGTATGTTCCTCAAGCGGATCCAGCTAAAGCGTGCCCGCAAGTGCGGACCGATGTTCTGCTAAGGATCAGGCTCGAGGGGGACGATAGAGACTACCGATCGGTCGAGATCGCAAATTGTCGACTGGCTGCGGTCTAACTGAGGGCGCGCCACTCGGTGCCAAACCTGCCTCGTATGATACTTGTCGCGTTTTGTACGCGTGACAGGGACCGCAATTTTTCGCACGGTCTTCGTGTTCTCCCCGACCTTCGTCCTGCTGCTCGGCGCTGTTCGGCTCTTGGCCAATCACGCAAGCGATAGCGAACTTGTCGTCACATAGCTGGGCATCAGCTATGGGAGCCAACAAAAAAGCGCAGGCCACGAGAAGTGAGGCTGCAAGTTTTAGCGTCAGGCCGATCGGCAAGAGTATATTGGTCGATGCCGCTATGATGTCGCCTCTACTCAGTTATCCAACACCCAATTTGGTGAGCAAAATGGATTCGTTCAGATTGAACTACGAAAAGCCTTACTTCCTATAGCGGCTGTAGAAGCAAGCGGTTGACGTGCTCCCCTGATTGTTACCATTCAGAGGTAGAGTCTCGCACCTTCATGATTGATGTTTGATGGGATGGCAACGTGTCTGGGGGCATGCCCCCAGACACGTTCGCCGGCGATCTCGGC
>Ga0189275_100219_pt1 | contig 58171 bp, 48 predicted proteins | sample N19A6minimetaG_FD_130329 | JGI IMG/M metagenome (GOLD analysis project Ga0189275, IMG submission 130329) | Marine microbial communities from the Costa Rica Dome - N19 A6 mini metaG | ecosystem: Environmental > Aquatic > Marine > Oceanic > Photic zone | place: Costa Rica: the Eastern Pacific...
CTCTACCGTTTTTTAAATAACTATAACCCTTTTCATTTAAAACCCATTTTTTTAGTCTTTTCATTATATCGAAATACTCATCTTTTTCATACCTCATTCTTTTTTTGTTTTCATCAGTTTCCGTCCAATAGTTATAAAAACCTTTTAAAATTTTTAAATCATATTGAGAGTGTTCAAAAACTTGTTTTTTGAATTTTTCACGTCTCCCCTCTATTTTTTCTTTATTAACCTTATTTTCTTTATTTCTTTCTTTAGTTGTTGTTAGTTGTTTGTTATTTGATTGTTGGTAGCTTGTTAATTGAGTGTTGTTTTGTTTGTTACTCTTAGATGTAGCAGTTTGAAGATTATCATAGTTAACAATGGCTATGAGGGTAAATTTGTTTGTTGGTCTCAACATTATGTAGCCACTACTTTCGAGTTTAGAAAGTGCGGTTCTAATTGATTGATGAGTAATCATCAACTCTGAGGATAAATGACCAATTGAGGTAATTAATTCGCCACGTTTTATCACTTGTCCTTGCCACTTTTTATCTTTAAAATTGGCTTTCATTAGTAGATGTACATAAAGTCGAAAAACATTTGAACTTTGATACCACTCCCATTCCATAATATCCCTATGTAGAATAACATGCCCAACCATCTTAAACTTGCTTTACCAGTTTATTATAAATGTCGCTTTTCTTATAGTAAACACGATTACCAAGACGGTAGGAAGGAAGAATACCGTTTTTACGCCAATTCCATAGAGCTTGTTTAGAGCATTTTAAGAGTTTTAGAGTTTCTTCAACGGTTAAAAGTTCGTCTGTAAATGGAAGTTTTTCTGCGCTCTTTTTCTGTTGAGGCATTAACTCTTTAACAATGGAGCGAATACTCTCCTTGAACTCATCAGGCGATAAATTATATATTCTTATTTCTTTGGAATTCATGATGCTCTATTTGATTAATGAACATCACAAATATATTTTCACCAACACTTATTTGAAGAACTTTTGAGTTGATGCCAGTTGCTCCAGGACTAATCAGTGTAGTTTTTATGCGGTATTTTAAATCCCCTTTCGGTAAACTTTCCTCTAGTTTCAGAATATTTTGACCCATTTTCATTTAAATAAGCCTCCAAAGATCTTACATTAAATTTCTCCCCTATTCCGAAAGCAAAAGAAAGACCTTCTGCTAACTTTTTTTTATTCAGTTCCCCTCTATAAAACTCGGCTTCAACATATCCTAAGTTGATGAGCTCTAGAAAAATAACAGCTAATTGAGAGGGCCCAGCAATCCATTTAAAACTCAAATTATTTTCAACTTCTTGTACCGTATGCAAATCACTTATGTATCCTGTTAAGATTGTTATGATTTTTTCAAATTTTGAGCTTAATTTTTTAAAAGCTGTTTGATGAAAAAAAAGTCTCATATCATAATTTCTATTTTTTATTACGCCTTCTGAAGAAACGAAGTCTCCTTCTAACTTTTCAGACTTGTAATATTCTATTCCATAGCCCTCAAGTTCTGCTCCGTCAATGATAGTATTTATTTGAGGTATGACTTCTAAATCTAACACTTCAATAAATTCATCTGGATTATTACAATTGACCAATTGAATTTCTAAAAACTCTTTAATTTCAAGAATAGATAAATCAAACAATAAAGTTTTCAGGAATACATTAAGGTAAAAACCTTCATCAAATTTTAAATTTCTCTGTGGATAACAAGTCAACAGATAATCATAATTGGGAAGCAGGAAATCATTAAACTCGTCTTCCTTCTTCGTTTTAAAAGCAAATGCATTTTTATAATTCATATTTCCTATTTAAAAAATTTGCTATCTGCAATTTTTATTGCTCTTTCTTGTGGTGTAACCTTTATATATTTATAAAATTCTCGTTCTGTTGAATGCCCACTAATTGCCATAATATCAATAACTGGCATCTTAGATAAGTATGCATTAGTACAAAATGACCGTCTGGCTGTATGAGATTGAATGAGGCTATATTTGGGCACTAAGTCTATTACTGATTTACCATTTTCCTTTTTTTCTATTGAAATCTTGTCATCAATTTTTACCTTTCTACCAACCTCTTTTATAAACTCATTGATGTCAGGCGCATTTAATTCAGGTGGTGGGTAACCTTCATAGCGGTCTTTGAAAATTTTCTTCAATTTTGGATGTAGCGGCACAAATAGCTTTTTTCTTGTTTTTCTTTGTTTAAATTCAATGACCTCAGTACCCTGAAACTTCTTAATTTGTTCTTTTTGTAAGGGATTATAATCCGAAACTCGTTGTCCTGTATAATAGCCAACCAAAAAAATATCTCTAGCCAATTCCCAATCTTTTGTTTTTGATAAATCTACATTATAGATGGCTTCTATTTCGTCTTCGGTCAAATATATGGAAACCGACTCCTTTGAAACCGCCTTAAAATCTCTATGTTTATATTTCAAATTTGTATTATACCCATCTTCAGTCGCCGCATTTAAAATAGTTTTTAGATTTTTTATATGCTTACCTATGGTATTTGTAGAATAATTCCCTTTCTCTAAATACTGAACAAATGCATAATAAAATTTAAGATCGATTGTATTAAAGTCGACACCGAATTTAGATTCAGAATCAAAGTCTTTTATTCGATTTACTGTTTGTTTATAAGATCGTACTGTAATTGGGCTCAACTTTACATTACTGAGATTTTTTGAACGACTTTCTTTATGATAAATAAAATCATCTGCAAATTGGAAAAACGTCTTTATTTCAACCCTTGCATTCTCTTCTCCCCTAATAATTTTTTGCAAAAGTGATTTGAGTATCACCTTTTCATTTTTTTGCTCCTCTTCAAGTTCAGAAACTGCTTTTGTAAACTCGGAGGAATAATACATTAAATCACTATTGACTTTCTCTCTATTTTTTATTGTCGAAACAGCTCTTATTCTCTGATTGGTTTTGTCCCAATTTTTTGGATTTACTTTATATCCTGTTGAAAATTTAATTCGGTTATTTCTACCAAAATTATAATCTAAAAAAATCGATGTCTCATTTTTAGCATTTGTATCTTTCAATCTAAATTTGATTGTACCAGAGGTTGAATTTATTACTTTAGTCATTGAGTTTCAAAAATTAAAAAGGGACAACAAAAGGGACAACATTATGTTTATTTATTGTTATTTTAAAAGTAGACAAATTATTTAATTAATCAAATAAGTTCAATTATAACAAGGCATACAACTAAATTAACTTCAAATAAGTTAACATAGCTTAAAGTAACAAATGGTACTGGAGGCACCACCTTTAAACCCTGTAGTCATTTGATTTACAGGGTTTTTTATTTTAAAGAGGCAACAATAGGACAACCTATTTTTTATTCTTTAACTTACAAGTACTTATTCCAAAAGGAGCATACAAGGGACAGAAGCTTATAAAACTTGTTAACACAAATACTCCTGCTAAAATTAATAGTATAATTCCACAAATTAGAAGTATATTCTTAAAACGGCATTTGAAGTGAAACCCAGAGAAAATCGCGAGAACTTACTTACTCCATCATTTTCATTAACTCTGTAATAATCATTTATAGCATTTTGTCTATTTGAAATATTCCATAAAGACGCTCCTATTTCTGATCTAAACTTGTTGTTGATTTTGAACTTATATATAGCAGAAGCATCAATTCTAATATAATCATACAACCTTTCATTATTAGCATCATCAAAATTTACATCATCATCAATAATTTCATTCCCTATTAATGGAATAGTTGTAGGATTCCCTGTTCTATAGTTGAATCCCGCAGAAATATTCCAAGATTCATTGCTAAAAGTTGTTCCTAGGGTAACAGAATGCTTAATATCAAAATTGCTTGGAAACTCAACATCTTCGAGATTTCTAAATTTATAGACATTGTTCATGTAAGAATAGCTTAACCAACTGCTAAAATGACCAAAGTTTTTTCTACATAGTAATTCAAGTCCATATACATTGTAACTACCTTTTTCTCTTGCAAATTCGTATTTGGTTGTAAAACTCTGGCTTTGCGCAGTTATACCTTTCACAGTTTTATAGTAACCTTTAGCATCGAAAAGCCAACCACTATTTTTGTACAAAATTCCAGCAGATACTTGTTTACTCTGTAACACCGGAATACTATCATTATCTGCTAATTGCCATCTCCTTTTCTCTATTCCTAAAAAGTCATTCTGGAAATTAACAATTTGCGAAGTGCTTTGATGTTTAAATTCACCTAGAGCCTCTAGCTCTATGTGCTTACCGATGGATTTTCGTATACTTAACCTTGGCTCTAAAATAAATTTATCAAAACGTGTTAAGTAATTAGTCCTAACTCCTCCTTTTACCGAAAAATCATTGCTTTTACTCTTAAACTTAGCCTGTGTAAAAACTCCATGTTCCCTTAATATTTCTTCATCGCGTCTTACAAAACGAGGTAAGTCAATATCATTTAAATTGACAACTTCAGTTTCAGACAGTTGATAACCGATATTAAAACTCCAATTTTTTTGTTGATAAAAGTTATTTAACTGAACATTTGTTTCAGACACAACATTCTCTTGTAACTGAAGCTGATTACTCAAAACATCTGCATTAAGAGCTTCAAGTTTATAATCATTGTTATAAAAATTAAAAGTGGAAGATAATTTTTCAGTCCATTGCCTTTTATAATTAAAACCAAGTGCTATTGTATTCTGTGATATATTACTACGTCTTGTTTGCGAAACTCCATCAATAACGGCTGTTTCGTTAAAACCTAATTTGTTATTAATTAAAACAAAATTCAATCTTAACAAGTCCTTTTCAGTCGGTTGATACAACCAACGAAGAGAAGTGTCATAAAAATCAAACTCTTGATTAGAATTAATAACATTTGCATCATTAATATCCGCTTCTGTTTCTTGGATGACTCTTTCAAAATAGACATCGTAAGTTGGTGTTCTTACAAAATCATCCAAGGACTTTCTTGATGCTATCTGAAGAGACGATTTATTACCAACTGGTACATTTACAAATAATTCTGCATTTAAAAAGTTAAGACCAAAGACACCTGTGAATTTTGAATCGATTTGTTTGTCTGTTTGCATATGAATTGTTCCAGAAACTCCATCTGTAAGTGACACATCAGAACCATTATTAATCACACTTGCTGTTTGGGTCATAAGAGGATTAAAACTAGATATAAGACCAAAGAAATGTCCCGTCTGATACATCTTAATATCATCCCAAAGCATTAAATTCTGATCATTAGAACCACCTCTAATATTAATATTTGAGACCGTTTCATCAACACTTAAAACACTTGGTAAGGCCTGAACAGTCTGTAGAACATCAGATTCAATAAGTCCTGGTAATAAGCTAAATTTATTATAATCAATTGATGTTGTCCAGTCTTGCCTTTTATCAATCCCTCGAACCAGATATGCTTCAATAAGTACTGGCGCTATAACCTCTTGTTGTGCAAACATTACTAATGTTCCACATTCTTCTATATTGAAATATTTTAATTGCCTTTCAATTGTCTTGAAACCAATATGCCTAATAATTATTATATCATTTTCGGACTTTAACTCCATTTCAAAATATCCCTCTTCATCAGTTACAGCATATTCAAACTTGCTATTAACAGTAACAAAAGCTAGAGGGTCTTGCGATTCGGAATCTTTAATATAACCACATATTTGAATGGTCTTGGAAATGGTATAAACTAAATCACTAATTTTTTGAAAAACTAAGTCAGTTTGATTTTCAATATTCTTGATCTTAGCAGAAAGTTTTAAATCTTTTGGTATAGGTTTTATATTGACACCTTTTAAAAGACTACTCTCATAATTGAAAGTAACTGAATGTGTCTTTTCAATTTCTTCAAGAACTTTGGAAACAGACACTTTTTGACCAGTGTTTTGACTTACTACCAAGTTAATTGAAAAAACACTCAGAAGAAGAAATATATAAAATTTAGTTCGCCCCATTCGTTATAATGACCTTACTATTGTTATCAATTTTATAGGTCAATTTAAAAGGATTAGAGACAGACATTAGGGCATTCTCTAAATTATTGTGCTCAAAAGCACCTGTGAACTGAACATCTAAATTAGATGGATATTGAATATCTATATCATACTGTTTTTCAAGTTCTTTTATCACATCCTCAAAAGAAGCATTTTCAAAAACACTCATATTCTTTAGCCAATATGGTTCTGAGGTCACAATACTTGATTTTATGCCTTCACCCGACAATAAAGTAAACTCCGTTCCTGCAGGCAACTTAACTTCTTTGTCACTATACACTACTTGCACCAAACCTTCATAACAAGAAACTTTAAATATACTATCCCTAGAAATAACATTAAATTCAGTACCAAGAACACTTACTTTTCCAAACGTTGTATTAACATCAAATCTTTTTCCTTTTTCTACATCAAAAAAAGCCTCTCCCTTTAAATTCAATGATCTACTTACATCCCATTTTGAGCTATTATATCTCAACTCTGACAATTCGTTAAGACTAACGGTTGAGTTATCAGGCAAAGTAATGATTTCATTTTGAGCTAAATCAGTATTAAACGAGTCCTCATAATCCTTATTTAATAATGTAAATAGCGCAAAACCAACAACAAGTATTGCTACCAACCTAGTCACAATTTTTACTAAGCCTATACTGTTTCCTTTGGCTCCTATTAACTTCTCATCTAGCACATCAAAAGATGTAACTTTGGCATTAATGTCACCTCCAAATCGTTTTGCTTCATCAATAATTTCCTTATAAAGATTAGCATCTTCCAAATCATTAAACTCCTCTAATTCTTTAACAGAAAGATTGTTGTTTAACCATTTTTTTATTAATTGTTCTTTCTCCATAACATGTCGCTATATAATTAAAACAACTAAAATTATAATTGTCCCATAATTATTTTTGTTTTAGTTCTTCTAGCTGATCTTTAAGTTTATTTAGAGCTGCGTAAATTCTATGTTCCGCTACTTTCTTAGTAACGCCTAAAATCTCAGCAACTTCTTTATGTGTTTTACCATCTACTTTATTTAGAAGAAATGCAACTCTTTCCTCTTCCTTTAAATGAGAGAGAGCACGCTCAAAACGTTTTAAAAACTCCTTTTTACGTAAAATAAATTCAGGCGACTCATTTGTGTAATCTTTAGGTTTTACCTGCTGATATTTAAAAACTACTTTTTGATGTTTAACCTCATTAAGCATCATATTATTTGCAGTAGTATACAGAAAAGACTTTACAGCCTCTGGCTGTACTTTAGCACAGTTTTCCCAAAGCTTAATAAAAGCTTCCTGTACTTTATCAGAAGGATTCAAAAGCTCCCCATATTTATAAAGCAAAATATTACTCAATGATTGTGCATACTTCTCATAGAGTTTCGAAAAACGGATCTTATCACAGATATTTTTATAAATAGGTTCTGGCAACTAATTATTTTTTTTTAAAGCTATATAATTTTTTTTAATCTCTTTTGGGACAATTATAATTTTAATTGTTTCAATATTAAAGAACTTATATTTCTTCTAGAATAGTACTATGCATATTTCTTCAACTAATAAAACAACAATCCTCGTAAGATCAATCATATTGATGAAAAATGAAGAACTATTACAATACAAAAAAAAGATTAAGAATTTAGAGCTAGAACTAGAGGAAAACTACAACTTGATTAACCTTTATAGATACAGACAAGCGAATCAAAGATTTCACAACCTAAAAGCTACTGTTCTTGATTTAATGCAATTAGAAATAAGCTTAAATAAAAAAAATGAAAAAATTCTTGGGACAATTTTTTAGATAGTTGTTTTAAGAATAAAGGGCCTAGATAAAAACAAAAAAAAGAATAAAAAATAGATATTATGAAAGCTTTTAAACCAATCTTACTACTTGTCATTAGCACTATGCTTGCTATGACATCTTGTAGAACAGAAGACGACTTATCAATTGACCCTCCAACTGAAGAAACAATTGTAGCCAACTCAACAGTAGCTGATTTAATGAGCCGAACAGTATTCAATGATGGTTCAACTGACAACATTATTGATAGTGCCAGCTGCATAAGTATACAATTTCCTGTTACGGTAACTGTAAACGGCATTACACTTCAGATTGATAACGAAGATGACTTAGATGAAATTGAGGACATCTTTGACGAATTTGATGATGATGATGACAATATTATTATATCCTATCCTATAACTATTGTTTTTGCTGATTTTACTACTATAGAAATTAATTCTGATGATGAATTGGAAGATTTTGCTGAAGATTGTTTTGAAGACAATTTTGATGACGACGACATCGAATGTATAGATTTTCAATATCCAATTACGGCTTCAGTTTATAACGAAAATAATGACCTCATCAATTCTATTACTATTAACAATGATAATGACATGTATGATTTTATTGATGATTTAGATGACTATGCTGCGGTAACAATTAATTTCCCAATTACGGTAGTTTTTGCAGATGGCACAACACAAACAATAAACTCTATACAAGAATTAGCAGATGCTATTGAAATGGCAGACAACACTTGTGATGAAGACGATGATAACGATTTTGACGATGATGATTGTGACAATTGTACAACAAATGATCTTAATACTATTTTTGCTGACTGCTCTGAATGGACGGTTGATAAGTTAGAGCGTAACGATGAGGATTTAGAAGACAATTATGTTGGTTACACATTTGAGTTTAACAGTGACGGCACAATTGTAGTTACTCAAGGTGTAAATACCTTTAATGGAACATGGGAAGCATCTGGCTCTGGAAATAATATTTCTGTAGTTATCAATATAACAGGATTACCAGATTTTAATGACACATGGATTTTGCATGAAATAGAACAAGAGGATAACGATGAAATAGAAGTTGACTTAAGATTAGGAGATGATAGACTAGAGTTTGAAAGCGATTGTCAAACAAGTGGAAATATTAATGACACAGCATTAGTTAATGCTCTTACCAGTGGTGATTGGTACATAACATATTTCTTTGACGATTCTGACGAAACAGCAGACTTTTCAGACTATGTTTTTAACTTTGCAACTGACAACACTGCTACCGCTAGCAATACAAGCGGAACAACTGATGGTTCATGGTCAACCACATCTGGCGATGAGACAGAATTAGGTTTAAATTTAAATTTCGGAACCAGTATTCCTCTTGAAGAGCTAGCAGATGATTGGGATGTTCTTGAAGTAACAAATGATATCATAAGGCTTAAAGACATTAGTGGAGGCGATGGGTCAGAAGATTTTTTAACCTTTGAGCGCAATCCTTTTGATGGTGGTAGCGGCAACACAGAATTAGAGGCCATACTTAGTGACGGTTTGTGGATTGTAGCATCTTACACAGAAGATTCAGATGATCAAACCTCAAATTATTCTGGTTACGAGTTAGATTTTAATGCAGACGGAACAGTTTCTGCTTCAAACGGAACTAATACAAATAATGGTACTTGGTCAATTTTTAGCTCAGGAAATCAAATGGCTCTTAATTTTGGAAGCGACATACCTTTTCAAGAGTTTAACGATGATGACTGGGACGTTATTTCCTCTTCAGAAACCGAAGTTATCCTTCAGGATATTAGCGGTGGCGGGGGAGGCACAGACACCTTAACACTTCAAAAATTATAAATTTATTAATCTATTTAAAACAACAAATCATGAAAAAACTATTTAATCTAGGGTTCATATTAATGCTTAGCATTACTCTAATGTCGTCTATGTGCTCAACAGATGACGATGATGGAACACCAAATAATAACAGTCAACAAATAGCAGAAATTGAAAACGATGTAGAATCTGGTACTTGGCGAATTACAAACTTTGTAGATTCAGGGCAAAATGAAACTTCTGATTTTAGCGGATATGACTTTTCTTTCAATTCTGATGGTTCACTCGTAGCTACAAATGGAACAAACACAGTTACAGGAACTTGGTCTGTAACTGACGATAGTAGCAGCGATGATAGCAGCAGTGATGATGATATAGATTTCAACATCTCTTTTCCTGTACCAGACACCAATAACTTTGAAGACTTAAATGACGATTGGGATATAGTAACTTCCAATTCTACAAGAATTGAGCTTATTGATATTAGTGGCGGAAATGGAGGTACAGATATGCTAACTTTTGAGAAAAACTAAATACAATTTTATTAAGAAACAACCTTTAATATTGTATTGATAATTGGTTAATAGCAGACCAACCTTGACATCCTTGGTTGGTCTTTTTTTTTTGGAACGAACTATTTTCTGCAATCTAAATCAACTCACTTCATTTATATCATTTAAGTACCAGTTAATCAAAATCAATAACCCATTTATTTTAATAACTTTCAACGATTTTAATTTCTTCCTTTATTAAATCACACTATTCAATAACATTTAGTCAATTCACTTTTATATTTAGGTGATTTAGTTTTGTAGATTTTGAACCCTTTCTTACAGCAAGCAAATAACTCTGGTCGCTCAAACTCATGCTCTTCTTTATTTTAAAAGAAAACCAAGAAGAAATATCATTGAAAAAAACCTAAATATCTTCATCTACAAAAACTATATTTCAGTTATTTAAAAAAATGTTAGGATATTTATTATTTATTTTAAATATTTGTTTAACAATTATGACAAAACAAACCATTAATATCATTTCTATTACAATTATTGCGATTATTTCGCAATGATAGGATGGTATTATTAAATAAATCGCAATAAGTGCCTTCCTGTAATTTGGAAGGCATTTTTTTTATGAATTAACATTATGTATAAGAAAGAAAATAGCATCGTATTTCATAACGGAGAATATATAAACGCTAATGATGTTTTAATAAATCCCTACAGTCAAAGCCTTCACTACGGCAATGGAATTTTTGAAGGAATTAGATCCTACAAAACAGCAAAAGGTGCACGCATTTTTAAAGCAAAAGAGCATTACGACAGACTGTGTTATGGAGCAAAAGCTATGCATATTCCAGTAAATTATTCAGTAGAAGAACTCATTGATATAACATACAGTCTTTTGAAAAACAACAATTTTGAAGATGCTTACATAAGACCACTTATCACAACAGGAGCAGATATGAGCTTGTTGAGTTCTAAAGAAAGCTTTTTAACTATTCAGTGTTGGGAATGGGGAAAATATATGGGTGATAAATTATTGAAAGTAAAGACCTCTCAATATCAAAGACCCAACCCAAAATCTTGCATTGTTGACGCTAAAGTAACAGGTCATTATACAAATTCCATATTAGCCACTAACGAAGCTAAAAATGCAGGCTATGATGAAGCCTTGTTACTAGATATGAATGGCTATGTAGCAGAATGTTCAGGCGCAAACGTCTTTATTGAAAAAAACAATGTATTATACACTCCTCCTAAAGGTAATATTATGCCTGGTATTACTCGACAAACCGTTATGGAAATTTGCAAAGAAGAAGGTATTGAGGTTGTTGAAAAATATTTCACTTTAGATGAATTAAAAAAAGCAGACAGTGCCTTTTTTACAGGCACAGCAGCCGAAGTGGTTGGTCTAAAATCTATTGACGACTATAATTTTACCAAAAAATGGGAAACAACTCATGGTTATAATTTAATGCACTTGTACAAAAAAGAAGTGTTAGAAACCAGAAAAACTAATACAAATTTATGAGTCAACTAAATAAATATAGTAAAACAGTAACACAAGATCCAACGCAACCAGCTGCACAAGCAATGTTGCACGCAATAGGATTAACCAAAGAAGATTTTTATAAACCCATTATAGGTATTGCAAGTACAGGTTACGAAGGTAATCCATGTAATATGCACTTAAATGACTTAGCAAAACTCGCTAAGCAAGGCACAAAGAATGAAGATGTTGTAGGCTTAATTTTTAATACTATTGGTGTAAGTGACGGAATCTCCATGGGTACACCAGGTATGCGATATTCTTTACCATCACGAGATATTATTGCCGATTCTATGGAAACCGTTGTGCAAGCTATGAGTTACGACGGATTAATAACCGTTGTTGGTTGTGACAAAAATATGCCAGGAGCATTAATGGCGATGATTCGATTAGACAGACCAAGTATTTTGGTGTATGGAGGAACTATTGATTCTGGTTGCCATAACGGAAAAAAGCTAGACGTCGTTTCCGCTTTCGAAGCTTGGGGAAGCAAAGTCGCTGGTACTATGAATGAAAGCGAATATCAAAATATAGTTGAAAAAGCCTGTCCTGGCGCTGGTGCTTGTGGCGGAATGTATACTGCAAATACGATGGCGTCTGCAATCGAAGCCTTAGGGATGACCTTGCCTTTCAATTCGTCTAATCCAGCAACAGGCGAAGAGAAAAAACAAGAAGCTATAAAAGCTGGTGAAGCGATGCGATTGTTAATCGAAAAAGACATTAAACCTAGCGATATCATTACACGCAAATCTTTAGAAAACGCTATTCGTTTGGTGACTATTTTGGGCGGATCGACCAATGCAGTACTTCATTTTTTAGCAATTGCTCGTGCGGCAAATATTGATTTCACTTTAAAAGATTTCCAAAATATCAGTGATAACACACCATTTTTAGCCGATTTAAAGCCTAGTGGAAAATACCTAATGGAAGACGTACATCGCGTTGGTGGTATTCCAGCAGTTTTAAAATATCTATTGAAAAAAGGCTTAATTCATGGTGATTGCTTAACCGTAACTGGAAAAACACTAGCTGAAAATTTATTAGATGTTAATGATTTAACCGATGGTCAAGATGTGATAAAACCAATCGAAGAGCCTATAAAAATCTCAGGTCACTTGCGCATGCTTTATGGCAATTTAGCTGAAGATGGAAGTGTTGCAAAAATCACAGGAAAAGAAGGATTACGCTTTCGCGGAAAAGCAAAAGTATTTGAAGGTGAATACGCAGCAAACGATGGTATTAGAGATGGTAAAGTAGAAAAAGGTGACGTGGTTGTCATTAGATACGAAGGACCAAAAGGCGGACCAGGAATGCCAGAAATGCTTAAGCCAACAGCAGCCATTATGGGCGCAGGTTTAGGTAAAGACGTAGCGTTAATTACCGATGGACGTTTTTCTGGTGGAACACACGGTTTTGTGGTTGGTCACATCACACCAGAAGCTCAAGATGGTGGTACAATTGCATTAGTTAAAGATGGCGATTTTATCACAATAGATGCTGAAACCAATACTATTCAACTTGAAGTTTCAGAAGAAGAATTATCACAAAGAAAACAATCATGGGAAGCACCAGAATTAAAATTTAATCGTGGTGTCCTTTACAAATATGCTAAAACGGTGTCTTCTGCATCCAAAGGTTGCGTAACCGACGAGTTTTAGAATAGAAACTAATTAACGCCATACTAATTTATGGAAACAAAAACGATAAAAAACAACGAGCAATCTACTTCAAAAACTATTCGCATTTCGGGTAGTGAAGCGGTTGTTCGTAGCTTAATAGCTGAAGGTGTAGATGTGCTTTACGGTTATCCTGGTGGTGCAATTATGCCTGTTTATGACGAGTTGTATAAATTTCAAAATGAAATTCATCACGTCTTAACACGTCATGAGCAAGGTGCAACGCACGCTGCGCAAGGTTACGCGCGCATTTCAGGTAAAGTTGGTGTTGCTATGGCTACTTCTGGTCCTGGAGCAACCAACCTAATCACAGGTATTGCAGATGCTCAAATCGATAGTACGCCAATGGTATGTATTACAGGTCAAGTTGGATCGCATTTATTAGGTAGCGATGCGTTTCAAGAAACCGATATCGTTGGTATTTCAACGCCTGTTACTAAATGGAATCATCAAGTCACAAAAGCTTCAGAAATTCCTGAAGTCATTGCAAAAGCGTTTTACATTGCAAAAAGTGGTCGTCCTGGTCCTGTTTTAATAGATATTACTAAGGATGCGCAGTTTGAAGAATTCGATTTTAAATACGAAAAATGTACAGGAATTAGAAGTTACAAACCAATTCCTGAAACTAATCCAAACACTTTACAAGCTGCAGCAGAATTAATAAATAATGCAAAAAAACCTCTTGTTGTTTGGGGACAAGGTGTGATTTTAGGTGAAGCTGAAGCTGAATTTAAAGCTGTTATTGAAAAAGCAGGTTTACCATCGGCTTGGACTATTTTAGGTGCTTCGGCAATTCCTTCAACGCATCCATTAAATGTCGGAATGGTTGGTATGCACGGTAATTATGCGCCAAATGTTTTAACTAACGAATGTGATGTTTTAATCGCAATCGGAATGCGTTTTGATGATCGCGTCACAGGAAATTTAGCAACATATGCTAAACAAGCAAAAGTGATTCATTTTGAAATTGATCCTGCTGAGGTTGATAAAAATGTAAAAACTGATGTTGCTGTTTTAGGAAATTCAAAAGATACTTTAGCGGCAATTCTTCCACTTTTAAAAGAAAATTCGCATACAGAATGGCATCAAAAATTTAAAGATTTATATCAAGTTGAATTTGACAAAGTCATAAAAAACGATTTCCATCCAACCAAAGAAGGTTTAACCATGGGCGAAGTGCTTAAAGAGATTAATGCACAAACTAAAGGCGAAGCAGCAATAGTTAGTGATGTTGGTCAACACCAAATGATTGCGTGTCGTTATGCCGATTTTAATGTGTCTAAAAGTAACATTACTTCTGGCGGATTGGGTACTATGGGATTTGCGTTACCAGCTGCAATTGGTGCAAAAATGGGCGCACCAGAACGTGATGTGGTAATGATTGCTGGTGATGGTGGTTATCAAATGACAATACAAGAGTTAGGTACTATTTTTCAAACCAAAGTGCCAGTAAAAATTGTCGTACTTAATAACAATTTTTTAGGCATGGTAAGACAGTGGCAACAGCTATTTTTTGATAAACGTTATGCGTCTACAGAAATGGTAAACCCAGACTTTGTAGCAATTGCAAAAGGCTATCATATAAATGCTAAAAGAGTGTCTAAAAGAGAAGATTTAGCCGATGCTGTAAAAGAAATGATGGAAGCTGAAGGTGCATATTTCTTAGAAGTTATAGTTGAGAAAGAGGATAACGTATTCCCGATGATACCAACAGGTGCAAGTGTTTCAGATGTGAGATTAGAGTAATTATGAGTGAAAATAAATTATATACCGTTTCTATTTATACCGAAAATAATATCGGGTTATTAAACCGTATTTCGGCAATATTTCAACGTAGACACATTAATATTGAAAGTATAAATTCTTCAATTTCAGAAATTGAAAATGTGTCTAAATGGACCATTGTAGTGAAGTTAACCGAAGACCAAATGAAAAAAATTATTGGTCAAATTGAAAAACAGGTTGAGGTAATTAAAGCCTATTATCACACCGAAGAAGAAACCATTTATCAAGAGTCTTGTCTATTCAAAATCAAATCAGATTTGCTGTTTGAAGAGCGACAAATTCAAAATATTATTAAAGAAAGTAACGCAAGAATCGTCACTGTAAATAAAGAGTTTTTTGTGCTTGAAAAATCAGGAAGGCGTAGCGAAATAGAATTATTACACAGAGAATTAAGTGCTTTTGGAATTTTACAATTTACCCGTTCTGGGCGAATTGCAGTCACCAAAACACCAATGGAAATAACTAAAATGTTGGAAGCGTTTCAACACTAAAAACAAACTAAAATGGCAAATTATTTTAACACATTACCATTAAGAAAACAATTAGAACAATTAGGGAAATGCAGATTTATGGAAGCTTCAGAATTTGAAGATGGCGTAGCTGCATTAAAAGATAAAAAAATAGTCATCGTAGGTTGTGGCGCACAAGGATTAAACCAAGGATTAAATATGAGAGATTCTGGTTTAGATATTTCTTATGCTCTACGTCAGCAAGCTATTGATGAAAAACGTGCCTCGTACAAAAATGCAACCGATAACGGTTTTAATGTTGGGACTTACCAAGAACTAATTCCAACAGCAGATTTGGTGTTAAACTTAACACCAGATAAACAACACACAGATGTCGTTAACCAAGTGATGCCCTTAATGAAAAAAGGGGCGACGTTAAGTTATTCTCACGGTTTTAATATTGTTGAAGAAGGTACGCAAATCCGTAAAGATATTACGGTAATTATGGTCGCGCCAAAATGTCCAGGAACCGAAGTACGTGAGGAATACAAACGTGGTTTCGGTGTACCAACATTAATTGCTGTGCATCCAGAAAACGATCCAGAAAATAAAGGTTGGGCACAAGCAAAAGCTTACGCAGTTGCAACTGGTGGCGATAGAGCAGGCGTCTTAGAATCGTCTTTTGTGGCTGAAGTGAAATCTGATTTAATGGGCGAGCAAACCATTTTATGTGGCTTGTTGCAAACTGGTGCAATCTTGTCTTTTGATAAAATGGTTGCCGAAGGAATTGACGCAGGTTATGCTGCAAAATTAATTCAGTTTGGTTGGGAAACTATAACTGAAGCTTTAAAACATGGCGGAATTACAAATATGATGGATAGACTTTCAAATCCTTCAAAAATTAAAGCATTTGAATTATCTGAAGAATTAAAAACCATCATGCGTCCGTTATTTGAAAAACATATGGACGATATCATTTCTGGCCATTTCTCTAAAACTATGATGGAAGATTGGGCAAATGATGATATTAACCTTTTAAAATGGCGAGCAGCAACTGGTGAAACTGCTTTTGAAAAAACGGAATTAACTTCAGATCACATCACAGAACAAGAGTATTTTGATCATGGTGTGGTGTTAGTAGCGTTTGTAAAATCTGGTGTAGAACTTGCTTTTGAAACTATGGTAAGCGCAGGAATAATCGAAGATTCTGCTTACTACGAATCGTTACACGAGTTACCACTTATTGCAAACACAATTGCACGTAAAAAGTTATTTGAAATGAATCGTGTCATTTCTGATACTGCAGAATATGGTTGCTATTTATTTGATCATGCGTGCAAACCATTGTTAGCAGATTTTATGAAAACTGTTGATATTTCAGTAATTGGTAAACCATTTTCAACAAAAACAAGTGTCGATAATATCGAATTAATAAAAGTGAATGACGCTATTAGAAATCATCCTATTGAAACCGTTGGTAAGCGTCTTCGTGCCGCAATGACCGCAATGAAAGTGATAAAAACCGAAGAAGCTAAAACCCAAGATTCTGTCCTAGCCTAATGGAAACACACACCACATACAAACCATCTTTAAAATCTGTAGAACAAGCAGCAAAACGACTTGAAGGTATTGCTTCTGTAACACCGCTCATTAATAACGTGCAACATTCAAAGCAATTTGATTGTAACATCATGTTTAAAAGAGAGGATTTACAGCAAGTACGCTCGTACAAAATCAGAGGAGCCTATAATAAAATAGCTTCTTTGACAGATACAGAAATTGAAAATGGCATTGTATGTGCCAGTGCAGGTAACCATGCTCAAGGTGTCGCCTTATCATGTAAACTTTTGAAGATTAAAGGCACTATATTTATGCCCTCACCAACACCTAACCAAAAAATAGAACAGGTAAAAATGTTTGGTGAGGACTATATAGATGTCATTTTAGTTGGCGATAGTTTTGACGATGCTTACCATGCCGCCATGAAGCAATGTGAGGAATTGAGCAAAACATTTATTCACCCCTTTAATGACGAAAAAGTTATAGAAGGGCAAGCTACTGTTGGATTAGAAATTATCGACCAAACTAAAACACACCCAATTCATTATGTATTTGTTCCTATTGGAGGTGGTGGACTTTCTGCTGGATTATCTTCAGTTTTTAAAGAACTCTCACCACAAACTAAAATTATTGGAGTAGAACCAAAAGGAGCACCTTCAATGTCTACTTCAATAAAATATAATAGAAACACTGAACTCAATCACATAGAAAATTTTGTTGATGGTGCTGCAGTAAAACGTGTTGGAGATTTAACTTTTGAAATCTGTAAAGAAATGCTTCATGATGTTATTACAGTTGATGAAGGTAAAATCTGTCAGACTATCTTAGAGTTATACAACAAGGAAGCTATTGTTGCCGAACCTGCAGGTGCACTAAGCATTGCTGCGTTAGACACTTATGCAAATGAAATAAAAGGCAAAAATGTAGTTTGCATTATTAGTGGCAGTAATAACGACATAACACGTACTGCCGAAATAAAAGAACGCGCACTACTCTACTCAAACCTAAAACACTATTTTATTGTGAAGTTTCCGCAACGCGCTGGAGCTTTAAAAGAATTTGTCGTTGAAATCTTAGGACCAAACGATGATATCGCTCATTTTGAATACACAAAAAAATCCAACAGAGATACAGGCTCCGCAGTTGTTGGTATAGAATTAAAATCGCCTGAAGATTTAGAACCCTTAATCACCAAAATGAAACTTCATAAATTCTACGGAGATTATCTAAATAACAAGCCCGATTTATTTCAATTTTTAATATAATTGTTAAAAAAGAACAATAGATGAAAGTCCTTAAGTTCGGTGGCACTTCGGTTGCCAATGCAGAAAACATATCAAAGGTTATAAAGATTCTAGAAAATGAATCTAAAAAAACTAAAATTGCAGTGGTTGTTTCAGCTTTAGGCGGTACAACAGACATGCTTATTGAAGCTGGAAATCTAGCCAAGAATAGAGACGACAAGTACAAAGAAGTATTTCAGAACATTGTCAATCGCCACACCAACACTGTTGAAGAATTAATTGACATCACAAACAAGCAAGCAGTATTAAACGAAACCAAAACCAAACTTGAAGAATTAAAACAAATTCTTCAGGGACTCTATCTTATTAACGAATTTTCTAACAAAACCATTGATAAAATTGTAAGTTTTGGTGAGCTCTTATCTTCAAACATCATTTCCGAAGCATTAAAACAAACTGTAAAAAACGCTTCTTTAAAAGACAGTAGAGAACTGATTTTAACCGACTCTACATTCAATAATGCAGTAGTAAAAACCAAGGAAACTACAGTTAATATTTCTTCGTTTTTCAAAAATAATAAAGATAAAATTGTTGTGCTGCCTGGTTTTGTTTCCAAAAATAAAAACAACGAAACCACAACATTAGGAAGAGGAGGCTCTGACTACACAGCAGCTTTAATTGCCTCAGCTGTTAAAGCAGATGTATTAGAAATTTGGACTGATGTTAGTGGCATGTACACCGCAAATCCCAAACTGGTAAAACAAGCATTTCCCATAGAAGAAATCTCGTATCAGGAAGCCATGGAACTATCGCATTTCGGTGCGAAAGTATTGTATCCACCAACTGTTCAACCAGCCTTGCAGAAAAAGATTCCGATTCTCATAAAGAATACATTTTCACCTGATGAAAAAGGCACTTTAATCACAAAAAAAGGTAAAGACAAAAAGCAACCTGTTAAAGGTATAAGTCATATTGAAAACATAGCTTTATTGACTTTAGAAGGTAACGGTATGGTTGGTGTTCCTGGGTTTTCTAAGCGTTTATTTTCAGCTCTATCAAGAAACAGCATCAATGTAGTTTTGATTACCCAAGCGTCATCAGAACATTCTATTTGTGTCGGTGTTTTTAGCTCTGAATCTAAAAAGGCAAAACACATTGTGGATGAAGAATTTGTTTACGAAATTTCTAAAAAGAAAATAAAGCCTTTACTCATTGAAGATGGCTTAGCCATTGTTGCTGTTGTTGGAGATAACATGAAAAATCACCAAGGTATTAGTGGCAGAATGTTTAGAGCTCTAGGCAACAACAATGTCAATGTTAGAGCTATTGCTCAAGGCGCTTCAGAACGAAACATTTCAGCCGTTATTTCTCACAAAGACATAAAAAAAGCACTTACAGCATTACACAATCGCTTTTTTGAAAAACAACTTAAAACGCTCAATTTGTTTATTGTTGGTGTTGGAAATGTTGGAGGTATTTTATTGAATCAAATAAAAAAACAGCAAGATTATCTCAACGAAAATCTTTTACTTAATGTTAGAGTTGTTGGCATAAGCAACTCAAAAAAAATGATTTTTGAAGAAGAAGGCATTGAACTAAACACTTGGAGTGAGCAATTACAAAAAGGTAATAAACAATCGCATCAATCATTTTTTGATACTATAAAAGAACTCAACCTCAGTAATAGCATTTTTATAGATGTAACAGCAAATGAAGATGTTGCAAAAATCTACAAGAACTACCTAAGAGAAAGCATTTCGGTTATAGCTTGCAATAAAATTGCCTGTTCTTCAAAATATTCAGATTATAAAGAACTGAAGGATTTATCAAGAAAATATAATGCTTCATTTCTATTCGAAACTAATGTTGGCGCAGGTTTACCAGTAATCAACACATTAAATAACCTTATTAACTCAGGTGATAAGGTGACTTCTATTCAAGCTGTTTTATCTGGAAGCCTAAACTTTATATTCAACAATTTTGATGATACTAGTAGTTTTCATGACATTGTAAAACAAGCCCAAGCAGAAGGCTACACAGAGCCCGACCCAAGAATAGATCTTAGTGGTGTAGATGTTGCCAGAAAGATATTAATTCTAGCCAGAGAAGCTGGTTACAAACTCGATTTAAAAGACATTAAAAATAAATCGTTTTTACCTAAAGAAAGCTTAGAAGCCAAGACTGTTGGCGACTTCTACAATACTTTAAAAACTGAAGCTTCACACTTTAGCGAGCTATACAAATCAGCACAAAAAAACGATTGTCAACTAAAATATGTTGCCGAATTTAACAACGGTAAGGCAAGTGTTGGATTAAAAGAGATTGACAAAGAACATCCTTTTTACAACCTAAAAGGAAAAGACAATATTGTATTATTCTTCACAGAACGATACACAGAACAACCATTAATTATAAAAGGTGCTGGTGCTGGTGCTGAAGTAACAGCCTCTGGTTTATTTGGGGATATTATTACTTTAGGAAGAAATTAAAAAATCATGAATCAAATTACAGTGTTTTCACCCGCAACTGTAGCCAACGTATCGTGTGGTTACGATGCTATGGGTTTTGCTTTAGAAACTTTGGGAGACGACATGATTTTCACTAAAACAGACAACAAAGACGTTGTTATCTCTAAAATCGAAGGAGCAAACCTCTCGTATGATGCTAATGAAAATGTTGCTGGAGTTGTTGCTTTGCTTATGCTTAAAGACAGTAAAGCCAACTTCGGATTAGACATTCAAATTTTTAAAAACTTTAAGCCTGGTAGCGGATTGGGAAGTAGCGCTGCGAGTGCCTCAGGCACTGCGTTTGCTGTAAATCAATTATTAGGTAATAAATATTCAAATTTAGAATTAACCCTTTTTGCCATGCAAGGCGAAGTAGCTGCTTGTGGTTCTGCCATTGCAGACAATGTTGCAGCAGCACTTTACGGAGGCTTTATTCTGGTTAAAAACTACGAACCTTTAGATATTGTTAGCATACCAACACCTACAAATTTGGTTGCCACTATCATTCACCCTCAAATTGAAATAAAAACTGAGGATGCGCGCAAAGTTGTACCAACACAAATCGATTTAAAAACAGCCATTACACAATGGTCTAATGTTGGTGGATTAATCAGCGGTTTGCATAGTAATGACTTTGATTTAATTGGTCGTTCTTTGGTTGATTTGGTAGCAGAACCAAATCGAAAAAAATTAATTCCACTTTTTGACGATGTTAAGCAATCCGCTATTTCCGCAGGCGCTTTAGGAGCTGGTATTTCTGGTTCTGGACCTTCAATTTTTGCACTGAGTAAAAATATAGAAATGGCCAAAAAAGTGGAAGAAGCAATGGATGTTGTTTATAAAAATTCAGGTATTGAATATAGCACATACGTATCTCATATTAGTAAAACAGGAACACGAATTCAATGACATATTTTAGCTTAAACCATAACGCACCAGAAGTTACATTTGAAGAAGCTGTTGTTAGAGGATTAGCGCCTGACAAGGGCTTATACTTTCCGAAAACCATTCAACAATTACCAGATTCATTTTTTCAAAATATTGAAACCCTAAGTCATGTTGATATTGCTTTTGAGGCCATTAAACAATTTGTTGGTGATGAAATTCCTGAAGCTCAACTTAAAGAAATTTTAAAAGATGTTTTAAGCTTTGATTTCCCTTTAGTTGAAATTGATAAAAGCATTGCTACTTTAGAATTATACCATGGACCAACTATGGCGTTTAAAGATGTTGGAGCACGTTTTATGGCACGTTGTCTTGGTTATTTCAATAGCAAAAATCTAAACACCGAAAATGTCACGGTATTAGTGGCTACTTCTGGAGATACAGGCGGAGCTGTTGCTAATGGATTTTTGGGTGTTAACGGAGTAGACGTTGTTATTTTGTATCCAAGCGGAAAGGTTAGCGATATTCAAGAGAAACAACTCACTACACTTGGGCAAAATATTACGGCTTTAGAAGTTGATGGTGTTTTTGACGATTGCCAAACCATGGTAAAAACTGCATTTTTAGATGAAGATTTAAAAAAAGCCAGAACGCTTACCTCAGCAAACTCCATAAATATTGCCAGATGGTTACCACAAATGTTCTACTACTTTTTTGCCTATAAAACTTTAAAAGACAAAAGTAAAAAACTGATTTTCTCTGTACCTAGTGGCAATTATGGTAACATTTGCGCAGGTATGATGGCTCAAAAACTTGGATTGCCTATTCATCATTTTGTTACAGGAACCAATGCCAATAATATAGTACCTAAATATTTAAAAACTGGAGAATACAAGACAAAACCATCGATCGCAACCATATCAAATGCTATGGACGTTGGTGCACCAAGTAATTTTATTAGGATTGAAGCACTTCACAACAACAATTTTGCGCAATTGCAAGCAAATCTTTCTGGCTATAGCTACACAGATTCTGAAACTGTTAACGCCATAAACTTTTTAAAAACACAGCATAATTACATAGCTGATCCTCATGGAGCTATTGGTTATTTAGCACTTAGAAAATATCTTGAAAGTAAAACCGGTTTACAAGGTGTCTTTTTAGAAACAGCACATCCAATAAAATTCCTACCTGTAATGCCGAAATCAATTGCAGATTCAATGGAAATTCCACAACAGGTTAAATCTATACTGAATAAAAAAAAGAAAAGTATTCTTGTATCTGATTATCAGGAATTAAAAGAATTTCTACTAAAAAGATAATTTAAACCATATAAAATTCAAGATTTCATAAAATTTAATTAAAAACAGAATGTTTTTAACCTTCATATTTATTTAATTTATAGCTTAGCACTATGATTACAATAAAAAATAGAAATAGGGAATTTTCGCCCATAAGCTCAATACTTCGCGAGCGACGTTGCTAATACTTTTTAAAGAAATTAATCCGCAACATTATTTTATTTTTTATAAATTGAAGAACCTTTTACACATACCACTTTTAAAACATTCAGCTACTATTTTTAATAGTCTTGTTTTGGTTTACCGACGTTTTTACCGTCGCCCGTAAGGGTATGTTCTTTTATTTAGGAATTAGGTGCGTCCACTTCCACTTTCAATCATATTATTTTCAATTTAAAATTTAAAAAACACAACAATGAATATTGTTATTGCTAATAAATCGCATAGTGTTTATGCAGAAACTATTTGTGAAACTATTACCGAAGCTGCAAAAGTTAGAGGTACAGGTATTGCAAAACGAAAACCAGAATATATCATTACCAAAATGGAAAATGGTAATGCTGTCATTGCTTTAGATGGCGATAAATTTGCAGGTTTTTGTTATATCGAAAAATGGAGTCATGGAAAATTTGTAGCCAATTCTGGATTAATTGTACATCCTGACTACAGAAATATAGGATTAGCTAAACAAATTAAGCTTAAGATTTTTGAACATTCTCGCACTAAGTTCCCAGATGCAAAAGTATTTAGTATTACCACAGGTTTAGCGGTAATGAAAATGAATAGCGAACTAGGCTACAAACCCGTAACATTTTCTGAGTTAACTGACGACCAAACCTTTTGGGATGGCTGTCAAACCTGTAAAAACTATGACGTTTTACAACGCACTGAACAAAAAATGTGTCTTTGTACAGGTATGCTGTATGACCCTTCAAAGGAAGAGAAAAAAGGTCATGAGCATAAATTTGACAAAAAAGTATGGACACGATTAAAAAATATTAAACAAACTAGATTTCTAAAAAAAGAGAAAAATGAAAAATAAAGGCAAATTAGTTATTGCTTATAGTGGCGGACTAGATACTTCATATTGCGCTGTGAGTCTTTCAAAAGCTGGATATGACGTACATGCCGTAAGTGTGAATACTGGTGGATTTACGAAAGAAGAAATCAGTAAAATAGAATCAAACGCCTATAAAATGGGTGTATCAACTTATAAAAATATAGATGCAGTTGCTTCGTATTATAATAAAGTGATTAAGTATTTAATTTTTGGTAATGTTCTAAAAAACAACACTTATCCTTTATCTGTAAGTGCAGAACGTATTATCCAAGCGATTGAGATTATAGAATATGCAAAAAGCATAGATGCTAAATACATTGCTCATGGCAGTACTGGCGCAGGAAATGATCAAGTGCGTTTTGATATGATTTTTCAAACTTTAGCACCAGAAATCGAAATTATAACACCTATCAGAGATCAAAAATTAACCAGACAGGAAGAAATCGATTATCTCAAAGAAAATGGTGTTGATATGTCTTGGGAAAAAGCAAAATACTCAGTTAACAAAGGACTTTGGGGAACAAGTATTGGCGGATCAGAAACCTTGACTTCCGACAAACCTTTACCAAGCGAAGCCTATCCTTCACAATTAAGACATTCAGATCCAGAAAAAGTTTCATTAACCTTTTTAAAAGGTGAATTGGTTGCCGTAAACGGAATCGAAAACAGTCCTGAAGTCAATATTGAAGTCTTAAATACTTTAGCTTCCGCCTATGCAATTGGACGTGATATTCATGTTGGCGATACTATTGTTGGCATAAAAGGTCGTGTTGGTTTTGAAGCTGCTGCAGCGTTAATCATCATCAAAGCGCATCATTTATTAGAAAAACATGTATTGACCAAATGGCAGTTACAGCATAAAGATTATTTGTCTAATTTCTATGGAATGCATTTGCACGAAGGACAATATTTAGATCCTGTAATGCGAAACATGGAAGCCTTTTTAGAAAGTAGTCAAGATAAAGTTTCTGGTGATGTTGTAGTCACTTTAAAACCATACCATTTCACATTAGATGGTATTTCTTCAAAACATGATTTAATGAGTGCGAAGTTTGGAAGTTACGGTGAAGAAAACAAAGGTTGGACTGCTGAAGAGGCTAAAGGGTTTATCAAAATCTTTGGTAATCAAAATAAAATCTATCAACAAGTAAATCAAGATTCATGATTAAAGCAGGAATAATTGGTGGTGCAGGATACACGGCTGGCGAATTGATTAGAATATTAATCAATCATCCTGAAGTTAATATAGATTTTGTTTACAGCACATCCAATGCCGGTAATACTATTGGTAAAGTACATCAAGATTTAATTGGTGAGGATTTAGAATTTTCTAATAAAATCAACCCTGAAGTTGATGTGTTATTTTTGTGTTTAGGTCACGGAAATTCTAAAGCATTCTTAAATGAAAACGAATTTTCTACCGAAACAAAAATCATCGATTTAAGTAACGATTTTAGACTTGAAAACGATAAAATTTTCGATGGAAAAACATTCGTTTACGGCCTACCTGAATTAAATAAATCAGACATAAAACAAGCAAATTACATTGCTAATCCTGGTTGTTTTGCAACTGCTATACAATTAGCAATATTGCCATTAGTAAATGCAAAATTATTACTTGAAGATGTACACGTAAATGCAGTTACAGGCGCTACAGGTGCAGGAACTTCGCTTTCTTCAACAACACACTTTACATGGCGTGACAACAATTTATCATATTACAAACCTTTTACGCATCAGCACTTGGGCGAAATTAATCAGTCGGTAAAGTCACTTCAAAGCAACTTTAATTCACACATCAACTTTATACCAAATCGAGGTGATTTTTCTCGTGGAATTTTCGCAACGCTTTACACAAAATTTGATGGTAGTTTAGAAGACGCAAAAAAATTGTATTCTAATTTTTATAAAGACGCAAAATTCACTTTGATTTCAGATGAAGATATTCATTTAAAACAAGTGGTCAATACCAATAATTGCATACTTCATTTACATAAACACGAAGATAAATTATTGGTTACAAGCATTATTGATAATTTACTAAAAGGCGCGTCAGGACAAGCCGTTCAAAACATGAATTTAATGTTTGGTTTTGAAGAAACAGCTGGTTTAAAATTAAAGGCGAGTTATTTTTAAAAGTATGAGTTAGTACCAAACACTACCAACTAAACACTAATTACTAAACAAATGAAAATAGCAATCATAGGTACAGGAAATTTAGGAAAGTCCATCGCAAAAGGTTTAATTACTAATAATGCGATTACCACCTTGTATTTAACGAAGCGAAATGTGGATAGCATATCTGAATTTGATGGTTATAAAAATGTGACCATTACAGACGATAACGTTTTGGCTGTACAACAGTCAGATATTCTAATTTTTGCAGTGCAACCATCACACTTCGAAGCAATTTTAAGCAATGTAAAAACATATTTAACGGAAAAGCATGTCATCATTTCAACTATAACAGGCTATACAATCCCAAAGATTGAAGCTCAAGTTGGCACAGAACAATTCATTATTCGTGCTATGCCAAATACTGCGATTGCTGTTGGTAAATCTATGACCTGTTTGTGTAGCAATACCCAAGGTGAAAAACGTATTAAAATTGCACAAGCTATTTTTAATCGCTTGGGACATTCGCTGGTGATTCCAGAAGCACAAATGCAAGCCGCAACTGTGGTTTGCGCTAGCGGAATTGCTTTTTGGATGCGTTTGATTAGAGCAACAACACAAGCTGCAATTCAGTTGGGATTTGACTCAAAAGAAGCCCAAGAATTAGCAATGTACACTTGTGAAGGAGCAGCTAATTTGCTTATCACAAATGGTGATCATCCAGAAGAAGAAATTGATCGTGTTACTACACCAAAAGGTTGCACCATTGAAGGCTTAAATGAGATGGAACACAAAGGGTTGAGCTCATCTTTAATTCAAGGTATGGTCGCATCGTTCAATAAAATTAACAATATTAAAAAAGAACAAATATGAGTCTTTTCAACGTTTATCCACTTTTTGATATTACACCTGTAAAGGCAAAAGACGTCTATGTTTACGACGAAAATAATGTGGAATATCTAGACTTATATGGCGGACATGCTGTGATTTCTATTGGGCATTCGCATCCAAAATATGTGTCAGTAATTTCTAATCAAGTTTCAAAATTAGGCTTCTATAGTAATGCAATTCAAAACCCTTTGCAAGTCGCTTTAGCAGATAAATTAGAAAACCTTTCAGGCTGCAAAGATTATCAATTGTTTTTGTGTAATTCTGGTGCAGAAGCGAATGAAAACGCCTTGAAATTGGCGTCATTTCACAACGGAAAAAGTAAAGTTTTAGCCTTTAAAAATTCATTTCACGGTCGTACTTCTGCAGCAGTTGCAACAACTGATAATCCTAAAATTGTAGCGCCAATAAATGCACAACAAGAGGTTGATTTTGTGGAGTTAGGTGATTTAATTTCAGTTGAAAACATTTTAAAGAAAGATAAAACCTGCGCAGTAATTATCGAGTGTATTCAAGGTGTTGGCGGATTGGACGAAAGCACTACCGAATTCTATCAAGGTTTAGAAAAATTATGCAAACAATACAGTACGATATTAATTGCAGACGAAGTGCAATCTGGTTTTGGTAGAACTGGCGATTTTTTTGCTTTTCAAAAGCACAATATTGCACCAGATATTATTTCTATCGCAAAAGGTATGGGCAACGGTTTTCCTATTGGTGGTATTTTAATTCACCCAAATATCAAACCAAGCTTTGGTTTGTTAGGTACAACCTTTGGTGGCAATCATTTGGCTTGTGCAGCATCATTATCAGTTTTAGAAGTTTTAGAAGAGGAAAAATTGCTTGAAAATGCTAAACAAGTTTCAGAATATTTTATTCAGAAAACTAAAGAATTACCAAGTTTGAAAAGTATTAAAGGTCGTGGATTAATGTTAGGATTAGAATTTGATTTCCCTGTTTCAGAATTAAGAAAACAACTTATACATAAACATCATATGTTTACAGGAAGTGCTAACAATCCTAATTTAATCAGGATTTTACCGCCTTTAACCATTCATAAAAAACACATTGATGTTTTCTTCGAGGCATTGAAAATTGAGTTAAATACATAAAAACCTCTCGACTGCGCTCGAGGAGACATTTTACTGTCAGGTCGATCGCAGTCGAGACCTAATTATTATGAAAAAATATACCAAAATAAAAGACATTTCTAATCTAAACGAAACTGTAAAGGAAGCTATTTTGTTAAAAATGAATCCTTTTGAATTTCAAGAATTAGGTAAATATAAAACCTTGGTTATGTTGTTTTTCAATGCCAGTTTACGTACTAGATTAAGTACCGAAAAAGCAGCAAAGAATTTAGGAATGGATGTGATGGTTTTAAATGTTAATGACGCTTGGCAGTTAGAGTTTGAAGACGGAACCGTTATGAATGCCAACACATCAGAACACGTTAAAGAAGCAGCTCAAGTCATTTCGCAGTACGCAGACATTATTGCGGTTAGAGCGTTTCCAACATTAACGGATAAAGCCAAAGACCAAAGTGAATACATCTTGAAAAGTTTTGAAAAGTATGCTACAGTGCCAATCGTTAATATGGAAAGTGCGACAGCGCATCCGTTACAAGCGTTGGCAGATGCTATTACCATTACCGAATTGGCAGAAAAACCAAAGCCAAAAGTCGTGTTGTCTTGGGCACCACATCCTAGAGCACTACCGCAAGCTGTGGCGAATTCGTTTGTAGAAATGATGCAAAATTTAGAGGTTGATTTTACAATAACTCACCCTGAAGGTTACGAGTTAGACAAAAATATCACTAAAGAAACACCAATAAATTACAACCAAAAAGAGGCTTTAAAAGATGCCGATTTTGTGTATGTGAAAAACTGGAGCAATTTTAATGACTATGGAAAAGTGTTAAATCGAGATGAAAATTGGATGATGACAAAAGACAAGTTAGGCAACGCCAAATTTATGCATTGCTTACCAGTAAGACGTAATGTTGTTGTTGAAGATGCTGTTTTGGATGGTGAAAATTCAGTGGTAATTAAGCAAGCCAATAACAGAACATTTGCAGCTCAAATTGTGTTGAAGCAGATTTTAGAAGGGTTAAAATGAAAGCACTAAAAATCATAAAAATAGGTGGAAATATCATCGATAACGAAGATGTATTACAATCGTTTTTAAAAGAGTTTTCCAAGATTGAAGAACCTAAACTATTGGTGCATGGTGGCGGAAAATTAGCAACTAAACTTGCCAACCAAATGCAAGTAGAAGTAAAAATGATTGATGGTAGACGCATCACAGATGCTGAAACTTTGGATATTATTACGATGGTTTACGCAGGTAAAATTAATAAGCATATTGTGGCAAATCTTCAAGCTAATAATTGTGATGCTATTGGGTTTTCTGGTGCAGATGGCAACACGATTGTATCAGACAAAAGACCCGTAAAAACTATTGATTACGGTTTTGTTGGTGATGTAAAACAAGTGAATACAAAAAGTTTAGAACTACTCTTAAGTAATAATATCACGCCTGTATTTTGTGCTATTACACATGATAAAAACGGACAATTATTAAACACCAACGCAGATACAATTGCTTCGGAATTAGCTATAGCATTATCTCAAATTTTCACAACAGAATTGTATTACTGCTTTGAAAAAAACGGTGTTTTAAAAGATGTTAATGACGATTACTCAGTGATTAAATCAATAACTTCAGAAAACGTTCAGCAATTGATAGACAATCAAATTATATCGGAAGGTATGCTACCAAAAATTAATAATTGCATGCATGCTGTCAATCATAATGTCCAAAAAGTATGTATTGGAAAACCAGACATGCTTTTTAATAAAAATTCAACCTACACAACCATTTCAAAATGATTTCAACGTTAACAGAACAAGCTATTTCGTTGCTAAAACAACTTATAGAAACACCTTCGTTTTCTTCCGAAGAAGACCAAACGGCACAACATATTGAGCAATGGTTTCAACTTCAAAACATACCATATCAACGCACAAAGAATAATGTTTGGGCAATCAATAAACATTTTGATGAGACCAAACCAACGTTGCTTTTAAATTCACATCACGATACAGTAAAACCAAATAATGGTTACACTAAAGATCCGTTTAAAGCGATTGTTGAAGATGGAAAATTGTACGGTTTAGGTAGCAATGATGCTGGTGGTTGTTTAGTGAGTTTGCTGGCTACTTTTGCCTATTATTATGATAAAGACAACCTAAATTATAATCTGGTTATGGTCGCTTCCGCAGAAGAAGAAAGTAGTGGTGACAATGGTTTGAATAGCATGCTTAGTGTTATTCCGAAAGCTGATGTCGCTATTGTTGGCGAACCTACTTTAATGCATTTAGCAGTTGCTGAAAAAGGGTTGGTAGTGTTTGATGCAGTTGTAAAAGGCACACCAAGTCATGCAGCGCATCCTAACGACAATAATGCAATTTATAATACAATTTCAGTATTGGAATGGTTCAAAAATTATGAGTTTACAAAAACATCCAAAGCTCTAGGTCAGGTAAAAATGACTGTCACGCAAATCAATGCTGGTAAGCAACACAACGCTGTTCCAGCGAATGTAGATTTGGTGGTTGATGTTCGTGTAAATGATAAATATTCTAATCAAGATATTGTAGATATTTTACAACAAGAAGCGCCTTGTGATAGCATCATTCCTCGAAGTACAAAACTGAATTCATCTTCCATTCCAATTGATCATCCTTTGGTAAAAGCTGGTATTGAAATAGGAAGAAACACTTACGGTTCGCCAACCTTATCAGATCAAGCGGTGTTAAGTTGTCCATCATTAAAATTAGGACCTGGTGACAGTACACGATCGCACAGTGCAGACGAATTTATTTATATCAATGAAATTGAAGAAGGCATAAAGATTTATATAGAATTGTTAGAGAAAGTATTATAAAAAGACATAAGAATCAAGAACCAAGAACCAAGACGATTGATTACTCTGGCGCAATAGTGAGTCATCTTGATTCTATAAGCGAAGCGGTCTTGATTCTTGGTTCTAAATTTTAAGAATTAAAATTTAAAAACATGAAACTCTGGGATAAAGGCATAAGCATAGACAAAAAAATAGAACAATTTACGGTTGGAAATGATCGTGAAATTGATTTACACATTGCAAAATACGACGTGCAAGCTTCATTAGCACATGCTAAAATGTTGCAATCGATTGGTATTTTAACTGCTGAAGAATTAGAACAATTAGAAAAAGGACTTCAGGATTTAGCATCGCAAATTGAAAACGGAACATTTACCATAGACAACCAATTTGAAGATGTACATTCAAAAATTGAATTTGAATTAACCAAAACCTATGGTGATGTCGGTAAAAAAATCCACACAGCGCGATCTAGAAACGATCAGGTTTTGGTGGCGTTACAACTATTTTACAAAGCCGAATTAATCAATATAAAATCAAAAACAAAAGACTTTTTTGAAACGCTTTTAGAGCTAGCAGAAACGCATAAAAAAGCATTATTACCAGGTTATACACATTTACAAGTTGCGATGCCATCATCTTTTGGGTTATGGTTTTCTGCCTATGCAGAAGTACTGATTGATGATGTATATTTGCTAGAAGCAGCTTTGAAAACCGTTGATCAAAATCCGCTTGGTTCTGCAGCTGGTTATGGAAGTTCATTCGCAATTGATAGACAATTAACTACACAGCTTTTAGAGTTTTCAACTTTAAAATATAACGTTGTTGCCGCACAAATGAGTAGAGGGAAAAGTGAACGTACCATTGCATTAGCCTTAGGTAGTTTAGCAAATACATTGGCGCGTTTTGCGATGGATATTTGCTTGTATATGAGTCAGAATTTTGGCTTTATAAGTTTTCCAGATGAGTTAACTACAGGAAGTAGTATTATGCCTCACAAAAAAAATCCTGATGTTTTCGAGTTGATTAGAGGAAAAAGTAATAAAATTCAAGCATTACATCATGAAATGGTTTTAATAACCAATAATCTGCCAAGTGGTTATCACAGAGATTATCAATTATTAAAAGAAAATATGATTTCAGCTATTATGGATATGCAAGATATTTTAGAGATTTTCAACTATTCTATAAAACAAATAGACGTAAAATCTATCGACTTAAATGATGAGAAATATCAATATTTATTTACTGTAGACAACATAAATACTCTGGTTGAGAACGGTATGAGTTTTAGAGAAGCTTATCAAAAAATTGGTGGCGACGTGCAAAATGGAACTTATAAACCAGATACATCAAAACAGCATACGCATATTGGAAGTATTGGTAATTTATGTCTAGAGAACATAAAATTGAAGTTTCCTGAATAAAAAAGCACCTCTTTTGGAGGTGCTTTTTACATACTACTTTAACTAATAAAACTTAAGGTTAAGACATGCAGTAGTAAATATTTATACTCTAGGTAAATCAAATCCATCCTTTAAAGGCAAATTAGATTCACCCATTAAATAAGCATCAACATGGTGTGCCGCTTGGCGTCCTTCAGAAATTGCCCAAACAATCAAGGATTGCCCTCTACGCATATCACCAGCAGCAAAAATTCCTGAAACATTTGTCGCGTAATCTTTAGTCGAGGCTTCAATATTTGTTCTAAAGTCCATTTTTAACCCAAACTGTTCGGCTAATGTCTTCTCAGAACCTGTAAAACCAAGTGCCAATAAAGCTAATTCACAATCCCAAGTCTTTTCAGTTCCTGGTATTTCTTTTAATTGTGGTCGCTCACCTTCTTTAAACACCCATTCCACCTCAACGGTTTTTAAGCCTTTCAGATTACCTTTTTTATCACCTATAAATTCTTTAGTTGAAATACTAAAAAAGCGCTCTACACCTTCTTGATGCGAAGAAGTCGTCTTCAACTTCATTGGCCAATATGGCCATGGTTGATGTGCTGGACGACCTTCTGGCGGTTTACTCAAAATTTCGAAATTGGTCACTGATTTTGCCCCATGACGATTGGATGTACCTATACAATCGCTTCCTGTATCACCACCTCCAATAACAATAACATTTTTACCTTCAGCTGAAATGATATTTTCAAAATCTACGACACCATCAACATATTCGTTATTGAGTTTTAGAAATTCCATCGCCTGATGCACACCTTTTAAATCTGCACCTGGAATCGGAATATGTCGTCTTACTGTAGCTCCACCACAGAGTAGAATAGCGTCGAATTCTTCTTTCAATTTTGAAGCGTCGATATCTATGCCTACATGTGCATTGGTTTTAAAAATGATACCTTCCTCTTCTAAAACTTTTACGCGTCTGTCTATTATATGTTTTTCCATTTTAAAATCTGGAATTCCATAACGCAACAAGCCACCAACTTTAGCATCGCGCTCATAAACCACAACATAATGTCCTGCTCTATTTAATTGTTGTGCCGCAGCCAAACCAGCAGGTCCAGAACCTATAACAGCAACCGTTTTCTTGGTTCTTACTTTAGGAGGTTGTGCCGTAATCCACCCTTCTTTGAAAGCCGTTTCAACAATATTTTTTTCAATATTTTCTATGGTCACTGGGTCTTCATTAATACCCAAAACACACGCTTCTTCGCATGGAGCTGGACACAATCTCCCTGTAAATTCCGGAAAATTGTTTGTTTTGTGTAATATCTTCGCAGCCTCTTTCCAATTGCCTTTGTAAACATTATCGTTAAAATCGGGAATTAAATTACCTAACGGACAACCACTGTGACAAAAAGGAATACCACAATCCATGCATCGCGCACCTTGGTGTTTAAGTTCCGATTCCTCTAATGGAATAGTAAACTCTTTATAGTTTTTTATACGCTTTTTTGGCGCTTCGTAAGTTTCATTCTGACGCTCGTATTCTAAAAATCCTGTAATCTTTCCCATGTCTTACGCTATTTGTAATTTTTCGTTTTCTAATCGTATTAAAGCCTGTCTGTATTCCTCTGGAAGTACTTTTTTGAATTTTGGCAGATAGGTTTCCCAATTTTCAAGAATTCGTTTTGCCAAAGGACTGTTTGTAGCTTCAAAATGATTTTGAATTAAGCCTAGTAATTGTTCACTATCATCACCTTTTAAAATGATGTAATCTATATTTAAATCTTCACCATTACAGTTTTGTTTGAAGGTGTTATTTTCATCTAAAACATAAGCAATTCCACCACTCATACCAGCTCCAAAATTTCGTCCTACTTCACCTAAAATGACTGCAACTCCGCCTGTCATATACTCACAACCATGGTCTCCAATACCTTCAACCACAGCTTTGGCTCCTGAATTTCTCACACAGAAACGCTCACCTGCTTTTCCGTTGATGTAAACTTCACCTGAAGTAGCACCATAAAGCGTTACATTTCCTGTAATGATATTATCTTCTGGAACAATTGTACTTTGCTCTGGAACTCTAATAATCAGCTTTCCACCCGAAAGTCCTTTACCCAAATAATCATTGGTATTTCCATAAACCGTAAATCGTAAACCTTTAGTAGCGAATGCACCAAAACTCTGACCTGCTGAACCATAAAAATCAATATTTATAGTATCATTTGGAAGGCCGTCTGCACCATAAATTTTTGAAATTTCATTACTAACAATAGCACCTACAGCCCTATCAATATTAGTGATAGGCATTTCTAAAGTTGTTTTCTGTTTTCTGAACAAAGCTTGATGTGCTTGTTTAATAATCTGAAAATCTAGATGGCTTTCTAAATGATGATCCTGCGTCGTTGTATTATAGAGTTTTGTTCCTTCAGGCACATCGATTTTATGTAAAATCGGAGTTAAGTCAATCCCAGAAGCCTTGTAATGTTCAATAGCTTTATTTCTATTAAGCTTGTGAACCTGACCTACCATTTCATTAACCGTTTTAAAGCCTAAAGACGCCATAATCTCTCGTAATTCTTGCGCCACGAAATACATGTAATTTACCACATGCTCTGGTTTGCCTTTGAATTTTTTGCGTAGTTCAGGGTTTTGAGTCGCAATACCAACAGGACAAGTATTTAAATGGCAAACGCGCATCATAATACATCCTGAAGCCACCAATGGAGCTGTTGCAAAACCAAATTCTTCAGCACCAAGCAAGCATGCAATAGCGACATCTCTACCCGTTTTTAATTGTCCATCGCATTCCAAAACAATACGGTTTCTTAAGTCATTCATCACCAAAGTTTGTTGTGCTTCGGCAATACCTAATTCCCAAGGTAGACCTGAGTGTTTCAGCGATGTTAGAGGCGAGGCACCAGTACCACCATCAAAACCTGAAATTAAAATTACATCAGCTTTTGCTTTAGCAACACCTGCAGCAACGGTTCCAACACCAACTTCCGAAACTAATTTCACATTAATCCTTGCATCTCTATTTGCTGATTTTGCATCGTAAATTAATTGAGATAAATCTTCAATGGAATAAATATCGTGGTGCGGAGGTGGAGAAATAAGTCCAACATAAGGTGTAGAATTTCTTGTTTTAGCAATTTCGCGATTTACTTTAGGACCTGGTAACTGACCTCCTTCACCAGGCTTCGCACCTTGAGCTATTTTAATTTGAATCTCGCTCGCATTAGTCAAATAATTTGAAGTCACACCAAAACGACCTGACGCGATTTGCTTGATTGCAGAATTTTTCCAATCACCTTGCGAACTTTTATAAAAACGCTCTTGATCTTCTCCGCCTTCACCAGAATTACTCTTCCCAGCAATTCTGTTCATAGCAACAGCTAAATTTTCATGTGCTTCTTTACTAATTGAACCATATGACATCGCGCCTGTTTTGAAACGCTTAACGATTTCTGTCCAAGGCTCTACTTCATCTAGAGGAATCGGGTCATATTGATCAAATTCAAAAAGGCCTCTAATAGTCATTAAACTTTTAGATTGGTTATTCACCAACTCAGAATATTCTTTATAGGTTGTAGCCTTATTTGTTCTTACAGCTTCTTGAAGTTTGGCAACGGTTAACGGATTAAACATGTGCTTTTCTTGCCCTCTTCTCCATCTGTAATCTCCACCAATTTCAATGTCTGCTTGGTCATCATTGGGCTGAAAAGCTTTTCTGTGACGTTTTACAATTTCCTGTTCTATTTCCCTTAAACCAATACCTTGAATTCGGGTTGGAGTATTTGGAAAATATTTATCTACAGTCTGTGTATTGATACCGATACATTCAAACAATTGCGATCCTCGATATGAGTTTAAGGTAGAAATTCCGATCTTATTCATCACCTTAAGAATACCCTTACCAATAGCTTTGTTATAATTTTTAATAGCTTCTAAATATTCCAACTCAGAAATTTCACCTGCATCAACTTGCTCTTGAACAATTTCATTAACGATGTATGGATTGATAGCACTTGCTCCAAACCCAAACAATAAAGCGAAATGATGCACTTCACGCGGCTCAGCAGATTCAATAATTAAACTGATTTTTGATCGTTTTTTGAGTTTATGCAACGCATGATTCACATAAGAACAAGCCAAAAGTGCTGGAATCGGAGCGTGGTTTTCATCGACATAACGATCCGAAAGAATAATAATATTTGCACCATTATCAATAGCCTTTGATGCTTTAGACATAAGATTTTCTAGAGCTACTTCAAGTTCATTTAATCCTCTATTAACTTCATATAAAATTGAAATGGATTCAACTTTAAAGTTAGGATTAGTATCATAATTTCTGACTTTATCTAAATCATGTTTAGAAATTACTGGATTTTGAATTTTTAGTTTCTTACAGTGATCAGGACTTATGTCAAACAAATTAACATCGCTACCGAGTGTTAAACTGATATCCGTAATCAATTCTTCACGAATACCATCTAAAGGCGGATTGGTAACTTGAGCAAATATTTGCTTAAAGTAATTATAAACCAACTGTGGACGTTCTGACAAAACAGCTATAGGAGTGTCACTTCCCATAGAACCTATAGGTTCCTTACCATTTTGAGCCATTGGTTTTATTATTGTATTTAAATCTTCTCTGGTATAACCAAAAACTATTTTTCGTTTTTTTAGCTCAATCTCATCATATTTAATTGGGCCACGTTTAGCAGAGATACTTCTTAAATGCACTAAATTATTATTCAGCCACTTTCGGTATGGATGCTTTGCTGCAATCTCCTCTTTTATCTCTTCATCATTAACAATTCGGCCTTCATTCATATTAACCAAAAACATTTTACCCGGCTCTAAACGCCCGTGAAAACTTACATTTTCTGGTTTAATATCTACAACACCTGTCTCTGAAGACATCACCACATTTCCGTTTTTGGTAACCGTATATCTCGAAGGTCGTAAACCATTTCTGTCTAGCACTGCTCCAATATAATTTCCATCTGTAAAAGGAATTGAAGCTGGCCCATCCCACGGTTCCATCAAACAAGAATTATATTCGTAAAATGCTTTTTTAGCATCAGACATATTAGGGTTTTTCTCCCAAGCTTCTGGTACTAGCATCATCATAACTTCTGGTAGTGAGCGACCAGTCATAAGTAACAATTCGACCACCATATCTAAGGTCGCCGAATCCGATTTTCCTTTTAAAATTGTTGGAATAATCTTTTTAATATTGTCTCCAAAAAGTGGGCTCTCCATTATCTCCTCTCGTGAAAACATTCGAGACACATTTCCTCTCAGTGTATTTATTTCACCATTATGACAGATGTACCTAAAAGGTTGCGCCAAATCCCAAGTTGGAAAAGTATTAGTAGAAAAACGTTGATGCACAAGTGCTAGTCTTGTATCTAAATCAGCGTCAAATAAATCCAAATAATATTCATTAATGTGTTCTGGCTTTAATAAGCCTTTAAAGATTATAATTTTAGTGGATAGACTTGGTACATAAAAAAATTGTGATTCAGAAAGTTTTGAATCATATATAGTATGTTCAGCTATTTTTCTAGCAGCATATAGCTTTAGCTTGAAATCAAAATCAGATTGATTATCATCAGATTTTCCAATAAAAATTTGCTTGACAAATGGTTCTGTAGTTTTTGCAATTCTACCTAACACCTCACTATTTACAGGAACATCTCTCCAACCTAAAAGTTTTAAACCTTGCTTTTCAATTTCTGATTCAAAAACATTGATACAAAACTCCCTTTGATTACTCTTCCTTGGCAGAAAGACATTACTAACGGCATAATCATCTGGTTCTGGCAATTTAAAATCACAAGACTTTTCAAAAAACTTATGAGGAATATCAATTAAAATTCCCGCACCATCTCCCGTTACACCATCTGCACTTACCGCACCACGGTGTTCTAACTTTTCAAGAATTTCTAATGCTTTATGTATAATATCATTAGAACGTTTTCCTGTTAAACTACATATAAATCCTGCACCACAATTATCGTGCTCAAATTCTGGCAGATAAAGTCCTTGTCTCTTTAGCATCATCACCTATTTTTTACTCTAAATTAAACCTGAGTGATTAACTAAGATAGGTGCTAATTTTTGATTTTGAAAAAAGTCAATTCACTTTTCATAAAATATCTAATAAGATGCCTTAGCAATAAAAAATTGCTAATAATTACTGAAAATAATGCAGAAATCACAACAACAAGACACACAAAGGATAATTCAAAAATTCATTAATTTTAAAATAAAAATGTTTATATGATAAGAATAATATATTTTTTGTGTTAAAAAAATAAAGAAACCACAAAACCATATTGATTATTCAAAAAAATAACCCAAAAACAAACTACCCTAGAATTTTATAGGGTTGAAATTTAAAATATAATAAAAATAAGCATATTAACCCCATTTTTTTTAGGGCTAAAAATAAAATATATACATTTGAAGCTAATTAGTCATCTGAACTATATTTTCTAAAACCTAGTCACATAAAAATGTAATTATCACCAAAATCATGAAAAAAATTGAAGCTATTATTAGAAAATCTAAATTCTCCGCTGTGAAGGATGCTCTTCACGACGTTGGTGTGAATTTTTTCTCTTACTGGGACGTTACAGGCCTAGGAAATGAAAAAGAAGGCCATGTATACAGAGGTGTTTCATACAGCACCAGTGACATCCAAAGACGCTACCTATCAATTGTAGTTAATGACGATTTTGAGGAAGCAACTATTAAAGCCATTTTGAAATCTGGTGCCACAGGACAAGTTGGTGATGGTAAAATCTTTGTATCTGATATTAAGGAATGTTACAGAATACGAACTGGAGAAAAAGGTGGTCAAACTTTAAACTAAAATGATGGAAATATTTACTACAAACAATGTTTGGATGATGATTTGCACAGCCCTAGTTTTCTTTATGCATCTTGGGTTTGCTTTTTTAGAAATAGGATTAACACGTCAAAAAAACACTATAAACATATTATTTAAAAATATATTCATCATTACTGTCGGCCTATTATTATACTATTTGGTAGGCTTCAACTTAATGTATCCCGGAGAGTTTAATGGATTTATTGGTTTTTCTGGTTTCGGGCTAGATGCACCATTGACAGATTCCGGCACTTTAAAATTAACTTATAATGGAGGCTACACGTATTGGACAGACTTTCTATTTCAAGGCATGTTCGCTGCAACCGCAGCTACAATAGTTTCTGGTGCTGTAGCTGAGCGCATTAAAATTGGACCTTTTATGATTTTTACAGTTCTATATGTAGGTCTGGTTTACCCTATAGCAGGATCTTGGAAATGGGGAGAAGGATTTTTAGATAAACTAGGCTTTTATGATTTTGCGGGCTCTACACTTGTACACTCTGTAGGAGGATGGGCAGCATTAGTAGCTGTTTGTTTACTAGGTGCAAGAATTGGGAAATTTAAAAACGGAAAACTACAAGCTATACCTGGCCACAATATACCAATTGCCACTGCAGGAGTTTTAATCCTATGGTTAGGATGGTTTGGATTTAACGGTGGCTCAGTACTTTCTGCAGATCCAGAAGCAACATCATTAACACTAGTGACTACCTGTCTTGCTGCTGCCGCTGGTGGTGTTTTTTCAGCCATAACCTCTACAATAATGTATAAAAACCTAGACCTTACAATGTTTTTAAATGGCATACTTGGTGGATTAGTTGGTATCACAGCAGGAGCCGATGTTATGAGTCCTACAGATGCAATTATAATTGGTGCCATCTCAGGAATTATTATTGTACTTGCTGTTAGTTTTATTGACAAGCTTAAACTAGATGATCCAGTTGGAGCTATAGCTGTACATCTTGTATGCGGTATTTGGGGAACTTTAGCGGTTGGAATTTTTGGTTTTAAACCATTAACTAATGAGGCTGGTGATTTTTTAAATACAAATGGTAATGTAGTAGCTTCTGCACTAGATGCTGCTAATGAGCTATCATTTTTACCTCAACTTTATGGTGTATTAGCTTATGCAGCCATCTGCCTTACGTCTTCATTTTTAATCATTTTTACTTTAAAGAAAACTGTAGGCATTAGAGTTTCTGAACTTGAAGAATTAGAAGGCTTAGATGCACATGAACATGGCATGGACGCTTACCCAGATTTCAGACTAAACGAACATTAAATATTATATACTTTGTTTTTAATTTAAATTGTGAAAAAACACCCTCTAAGCATAACATTAGAGGGTGTTTAATTTTACTTTATTTTCAAAAAGTCTATTAAGCAGAATTTCTACTTGCATTAATATTTCCGAATAAGGATCTGGTAACCATTTTTTCAAAAACCTCAATCTTATCTAGATCTTTTTGATTAGCACTTTTTAATTCTTGCATTTTCTTTAATGCATATTGTTGAATCGTTAACAATGGTAATACTATTGATTCTCTAACCGCAATTGAAGCTTTAGCAACGGGCTCATTTTCCATCAACTCGTTAAAACCGGTAAGTTTTAATATGAGATGTTTTGTTGTTTCGTACTCCGCATAAATAAGTTTCCAAAAATCGCCATATTCAGGATCGTCTGCCATATATCTTGTTAAATCAAAAAATGACTTAGACAACGACATCATACTATTAGCAATTAATGTTCTAAAAAAACGTGATTCTTTATATAAATGCCGAACTTTTTCAAACTCACCTTTATCCTCATAATGTTTTAAAGCCGTACCAACACCAAAGAAACCAGGTACATTTTGCTTTAACTGACTCCAAGAACCTACAAAAGGTATTGCTCTAAGATCATTAAAATCTAAGCCTTCAGACTTGCCTCGTTTTGAAGGTCGACTACCAATATTTGTCTTAGCATAATACTTTAACGTACTCATATGCTCTAAGTAAGACAAGAATTTAGGGTGTCCTTTAAAATCTACATAAGCCTGATAACTCAACTCAGCTAAGTGATTCATAACTTCTTTATCTTCCGAAGCCATCTCAGTATTTTTATCATTAAGACGATTCATAATACCAGAACTTATAAGTTGCTCCATATTGTATTGCGAAGAATCTAAAGTTCCGAAGTTAGAACTAATTGTTTGCCCTTGAATGGTTAACTGAATCTCTTTATCCTCTATAGTTGGACCTAAAGACGCGTAAAACTGATGCGTTTTTCCACCTCCACGCGCAGGTGGACCTCCTCTACCATCAAAGAAAATAACATCAATATTATACTTTCTCGATAGAGTTGTTAAAGCTTCTTTAGCTTTAAAAATGGCCCAGTTAGCCATAAGATAACCACCATCTTTTGTTCCATCACTAAACCCAAGCATTATGGTTTGTCTGTCATTTCTATTTTCTAGATGCGCACGATAATGTGGATTTGCATACAACTCTTCCATCACTTTTGGCGCAGCAATTAAATCAGTTACAGTCTCAAAAAGAGGCACCACATCTGAAGTTAATTTCTCATTAAATGCCACAATTTTTAGCATAGCAAATAATTGCAAGACATTCATAGTAGTTTGATTATTACTAATAATGTAACGACTACAAGCTATTTCTCCATTTGTCTCTTGTATAGATTTCATTGCTCGTATAGTTTCTACGATATCTTGAGAAAGCTCTTCTTTAAATTCAATAGCTCCAATCGAGCCTTTGATAGATACTAAATGCGATTTTTGGTCATCCTCAGATAACTCAAAGAAATTATTTGGAAATAATTCACTTCCGTTTTCAATCAATTCACCCACAAGAGACCTAAACATTTTGTCATGCACACGACTATCTTGCCTTATATCTAAGCTAGCGAAATGATAACCAAATAATGTCATTTTATTAATCAAAGAAGTTACCTTATCCAGATACAATGATTGATGATTTTCTACTAATTGAGTTCTAATCTCATTTAATTCAGACTTTAGCTCTTCCAATGAAATTTGATTGCTCTTATTCAATAATGTATTATGTAGTCTGTGATTTACATCAACAATGCGTTCTCTAATACCTTTAAATGTTAAGCGTCGTCTTAGATATTTTACATCTTTAATGTAATTTTTAATAATGGACTCCTTTAGTTTTTTCGCAACATTAAGTGTAATTTGAGGTGTTACAAATGGATTACCGTCCCTATCTCCTCCTGGCCAAAAACCTATATTCACCAATGAGTTATTAATCTCATCGTAATCAAAGATATTTTGCTGAACATAATCGTAAATACTGCCAAAAGAATGATAGAAAACATTCTTTAAATACCAAATTAAGTTAACCGCTTCATCATAAGGCGTAGGTTTGTGATCTTTAAAAAATGGAGTTTTTCCTAACTGCCCTAAAAGATCACTAATCTCAGTTAAATTATCTGTTTTAATAGCTTCGGCCAAATCCGTTATAATGCCTAAAACCGCACCAGGATAAAACTGTGTAGGATGCGCTGTTAAAACAATCCTTACATTAAAAGTTTCTAAATATTGCTTTAGCAGATCCTTTTTGTGCTGAGCGGTTGCATTTTCTTTTAAACTTCTTAAGGAACCGACACCTTCCATATTATTAACAGTTGGAAAAGCCGCATCCTCTACAGCATCAAACAATACAACTTGGCGCTCTATATATTGAATAAAGCGGAACAATAAATCTATCTGTCCCTTTTCATCTAGCTGGCTTTGATACTTATCAAAAAAAGCATTTACAATTGTTGTAGGATCATTTTTTTCTTCAAATCCTAATTTGCATGTTTCATGAAACAGCGGCAACAACGCCACAGTTTTTGACAAAGTATCAAAAGGTAATGTCATAAAAATACTGTTGTAAATCTGATACTTAGACAATACATTTTGATTGAAACGCGCTAATTTTGGTTCTGTATGCATACAATTTTTAATTTATTTTTTAGTCAGAATTTCTTTAAAACAAAGAATCTTAAAGATACCATTTTTACTGCAAACACTAAAACCTTAGCTAATATTTAGACATTAAATTATTGTTACACGATTAACTCATTACGTATTTTTACGTTATTGAATACAAAATAGAAAAACTAAGTCATGACAGAACAAGAAAAATATATGCAGGAAGCCGTAAACGCTGCCTTATCAGGAATGCGAAATAATGAAGGTGGCCCTTTTGGTTGTGTCATCATAAAGGACGGAAAAATAATAGGAAGAGGTAATAACAAGGTTACATCTACCAACGATCCAACAGCCCATGCTGAGATAACAGCCATTAGAGATGCATGTAAAAATCTAGGATCATTTCAACTAGAGGGTTGTGAAATTTATACATCTTGCGAACCTTGCCCTATGTGTCTAGGAGCAATTTATTGGGCAAGACCAAACAAGGTCTATTATGGAAGTAATCAAGTGGATGCTGCAAACATTGGGTTTGACGATGAGTTTATTTATAAAGAAATTCCGTTACCTTACAACGAAAGAAGTATTCCGTTTGAACAATTAGCACCAGAAATTGCTATTAAGCCTTTTGAAGAGTGGGAGAAAAAAGAAGATAAAACTGAATACTAGCACTTGCCTGAATACAATCAACCTAAATTATTGGATTTTTAATGTTTTCTGTAATCTTTAAGAATTAACCTCGACAAAAAGCATTATATTGATTTTTCGTACAATTTTAAAACTATTTTAAATGTCTAAAACTTATTACGACCCAGCCGATTTAAGAAAATTCGGTAAAATTTCTGACTGGAATGAAGAACTTGGAAGTAAATTTTTCGAGTATTATAATTCTGTTTTTAAGGAAGGGGCTCTTTCTGAAAGGGAAAAATCATTAATTGCACTCGCGGTTGCACACACTATTCAATGCCCATATTGTATAGATGCTTACACAGGAGATGGCTTACAAAGAGGTATTACCAAAGAAGAAATGATGGAAGCGCTACATGTTGCTGGCGCTATTAGAGGTGGTGCATCTTTAGTTCATGGTGTACAAATGATGAATAAAGTTAATAAGCTAGATGGCTAGACAGCTCTAGCTCAAAACTTCTCAGCCTCCATTTCCGTAGATATATTGAATAAGAAAATTTAATTAATGATCACCAAATCTTTACATAAACGAGAAAACGCATTAGCCCAAAGCAAAAAGCAATTAGAAATTCTTTCTAATGGAATTTTTCAAAATGGCGAATTACCAACGTTTAAAGATAAAATCGCCGAAACAAGTCAGTTTCCGTTAAAAGCTAAAACCTTAGAAATTCTTCAGATTAATGTTGGCTACATGTGTAATCAGGTTTGCGAACATTGTCATGTAGATGCAGGACCTGATCGCAAAGAGATAATGACCAAAGAAACCATGCAACAATGCCTGGAGGTTATTAAAAATACTGGAGCACACACCTTGGATTTAACAGGTGGAGCCCCAGAAATGAACCCTAATTTTAGATGGTTTGTTGAAGAAGCTGCAAAGGCTGGTATTAAAGATTTCATAGTACGCTCTAACCTTACAATAATTAGAGCTAACAAAAAATATTATGACTTACCAGAGTTTTTCAAAAAACACAATGTACATGTTGTAAGCTCAATGCCACACTGGACACGCGGAAAAACTGATAAACAAAGAGGTGATGGTGTTTTTGACAAATCCATAAAAGCTCTACAAGAACTTAACGCTATTGGTTACGGTATGCCAGACAGCAAACTAAAACTAGATTTAGTTTACAACCCTTCAGGTGCTTTTTTACCTGGAAACCAAGCTTCAATGGAAAAGGATTTTAAAAAGGCATTAATGGACGATTTTGGCATTCAATTTCATAGTTTGTTTGCTATTACCAATCTTCCGATTAGTAGATTTTTAGACTACCTGATAGCTTCAGAAAACTATGAAGACTACATGTATCAATTGGTTGATGCTTTCAATCCTGCTGCTGTTGCCAGCGTAATGTGTACCAACACGTTGTCGGTTAGTTGGGATGGTTATTTGTACGATTGCGACTTTAACCAAATGCTAGAATTACCTGTAAACAGTAAAGTTAAACATATTTCAGAATACAATGAAGATTTATTAGAAGGCAGAAATATTGTAATATCTCAACACTGCTATGGCTGCACAGCTGGTGCTGGTAGCAGTTGCCAAGGTACAGTTGCTTAGCATATTCCTACGAAAGCAGGAATCTTAAAATGAAAATGAAAATTTTATACATATCACTACTTTTCTCTGGAATCTTGTTCGCTCAAGAATCGCTTTCAGAATTATTAAAAAAGCACAATAACGAAAGCATACCTTATATGTCAGTTCAAGAATTGGCAATGCCAAAAACCAATGCTATTCTGTTAGACGCCAGAGAATTTAGAGAATATGAGGTTAGCCATTTAAAAAACGCTTTACACGTTGGTTATGATGAATTTAATTTAGAAAACGTCAGCAAGCAACTCAACAATAAAGACCAAATAATTGTAGTATACTGCTCGCTAGGCATACGTTCTGAAGATATTGCAGAACAGCTTAAGAACGAAGGCTACACAAATGTATTTAACTTATATGGTGGTATATTTGAATGGAAAAACAACGATTTCAAAATCTATAATTCTGAAAATAACGAAACAGATAAGGTTCATGTTTTTTCAGAAGAATGGAGCAAATGGCTCTTAAAAGGCATTAAAATTTATGATTGAAACGCTCGTTATAGTATTTGTAAAAAACACAGCATTAGGATCTGTAAAAACCAGACTAGCAAGAACTATCGGAGATTTTGGAGCACTTAAGGTGTATGAAGAACTTTTGTTGATAACAAAACAAGCTATTAATAAATTAGAGACAGATGTTCGTATATACTTCTCTAAAGAAATAGATTCTAACGAATGGGTAAAATTTCCTAAGTACAAACAGCAAGGTTTAGATTTAGGAGAACGCATGTCCAATGCATTTAAAGACGGATTTAATGATGGGTACAAAAACATTATTCTCATCGGATCTGACCTACCTGACATCAGTACAGCACATATAGAAAACGGTATAAAAGAATTAGAAGATAATAACGTGGTTTTTGGTCCGGCAGAAGACGGTGGTTATTACCTTATTGGGTTAAATATGTTAATTCCAGCACTATTTAAAAGCAAACCTTGGAGTCAACCTCATTTGCTTCAGACTACGTTACAAGAGTTACACAGTCTTAATATTTCAGTTGGTATTTTAGACACTTTGAACGATATTGATACTTATGAAGATTTAATAACTTCAGACTTTTATAAAAACAACAAAAAACTACAAGAAAAAATTCAACAACTCAATGATTAAATTTATAGAGGAAAGTACAGAATACTTAAAACAAAAAGGTTTTGACAATCCCGAAGTCGGTATTATTTTAGGAACTGGCTTAGGACAACTCATCAACGAAATAGACATTGAAGCTGAAGCCAGCTACAACCATATTCCAAATTTCCCAACGGCAACTGTAGAGTTTCACAAAGGAAAACTCATTTACGGTACACTTGGTGGAAAGAAAGTAGTAGTAATGCAAGGCCGTTTTCATATTTATGAAGGCTACACATTCCAAGATGTGACTTTTCCTGTGAGAATAATGGAAAAACTAGGTATTAAAACACTCTTAGTTTCCAATGCTGCTGGCGCGGTTAATTTGGATTTTAAGAAAGGCGAATTAATGCTAATTGATGATCATATTAACCTTCAAGGAGGTTCACCACTTGCTTTTAAAGGTGTTTCTAAACTTGGCGAACGTTTTGTAGATATGAGCGCACCTTATGATGCAGGAATTATTTCAAAATTTGAAAATATAGCTTCAGAACACAATATTAAGCTTCACAAGGGTGTATATGCTTCGGTTGTTGGACCTCAACTAGAAACCAAAGCAGAGTATCGAATGCTAAAAATTATGGGGGCAGATGCTGTTGGCATGAGTACAGTACCAGAAATTATTGTTGCCAATCATCTTAAGCTAAAAGCTGCAGCTGTATCCGTATTAACAGATGAGTGTGATCCTGAAAATTTAGAACCTGTAAATATTGCTGATATCATTGCGATGGCTAACAAAGCAGAGCCAGATATGATTACGTTATTTAAAGAATTAATTAAAAGTATTTAGCAGAAAGTATGGAGTGTGAATTCTCTTTTAAGAAAGATACTTCATCTTCTTTAATATTTACTTAGCAAAAAGAAATATGAGTTACCTAGAAACCACAAAAGACGTTTATAAAGAGGCTGCACTAACACCAGATGTTGGGCTGTGTTGCACCACAAATCCTATTTGGGAATTACCAGGTTTGAAGATTCCAAGAATTATGCAAGAGATGAACTACGGCTGTGGTTCTACAGTGCATGCACGTGATTTAACCAACAACCCAAAAACACTTTATGTTGGTGTTGGTGGTGGCATGGAGTTGCTTCAATTTGCTTATTTCAGCAGACAAAAAGGAGGAGTTATTGGCGTGGATGTTGTGGATGAAATGTTAGAGGCTTCTCGTAAAAACTTCAAAATTGCAGAAGAACAAAACGATTGGTTTAAATCTGAATTTGTTGATCTTAAAAAAGGTGATGCTATGAATCTTCCGATTGAAGATAATAGCATTGATGTAGCAGCTCAAAATTGTTTGTTCAATATTTTCAAAGCTGAAGATCTAAAGAAAGCCATTGCAGAAATGTATCGTGTACTAAAACCTCATGGACGTTTAGTAATGAGTGATCCCACTTGCGAGCAACCTATGAACGATGACTTACGAAACGACGAACGCTTAAGAGCACTTTGCTTAAGTGGCAGTTTACCAATTGCCGACTATGTAAAAGCACTTACAGATGCTGGATTTGGCACTATTGAAATTAGAGCACGTAAACCCTACCGAATTTTAGATCCGAAGCACTACCCAACAGATGAATTAATCTATATAGAGTCTATTGAAGTTGCTGCTATAAAAGATCCTATGCCTGCAGATGGACCTTGTATTTTTACAGGAAAAGCAGCCATTTATTACGGAGAAGATGATTATTTTGATGATAAAGCAGGACATGTATTATTAAAAAATCAACCTTTGGCTGTTTGCGACAAAACTGCTGGAGCACTTGCTAGTTTAGGCAGAGATGATATTTTTATTAGTGAATCAACATATCACTATGATGGTGGAGGGTGTTGTTAGAAAACTTCCAATGAAATCATAAAATATTATGGAAAAGTATTTAGACATAATTAAAAACTCTTATTCCGGATATTGGAACTATCTTAAGCATGAGCTCATTGACATAAACCATTGGGACAACTATTTCTATGGTCTTATTATAATTTCTATATTGGTCTGGATATTAGAAATTGCTTTCCCTTGGAGAAAGAACCAAGCCATTTTTAGAAAAGATTTTTGGCTAGATACTTTTTATATGTTCTTTAATTTTTTCTTGTTAAATCTTATTGTCTTCATTGCTTTATCTAATACTGTTGCTGAGTTTTTTAATGATTCCCTTGGAATCATTGGATTAAACATCAAAGACTTTGAATTATTTGATGTTGATAAATTACCTAAATGGTTAGGCTTATTTATCTTTTTTATAGTTGCCGACTTTGTTCAATGGAATACGCATAGATTACTTCATCGTTTTGATTGGCTATGGAACTTCCACAAAGTGCATCACAGTGTAAAAGAAATGGGTTTTGCAGCACATTTGCGTTACCATTGGATGGAACCTGTGATGTATAAATCCTTACTCTATATCCCAATTGCTATTATTGGTGGCTTTGATGCTCAAGATGTTGCTATTATTCACTTTTTTAACATTACTGTTGGTCATCTTAATCATGCTAATTTGGGATGGAACTACGGCTTCTTTAAATACATTTTCAATAATCCAAAAATGCATATTTGGCACCATGCAAAGGAGCTTCCTCAGCATGCAAGATATGGTGTTAACTTCGGGATTACTTTAAGTCTTTGGGATTACATCTTTAAAACTGATTATATTCCTCATGATGGACGCGACATAGAATTAGGGTTTGAAGGAGATGAAGATTTCCCTAAGGATTTTGTGAGTCAGGAGTTATATCCTGCATTTTCAAAAAAAGAAAAGTAGAGTTATGAAATATGCAATAGTATTTATTCTCCTTTTCCTTCTACCTAACTATGCTATGGCTCAAAACAAAACCTCTGTTGATTCAACAAACACCAATATTACAGAAGTAGATTCAACCTTAAAAAAGAATATAACTGTTATAAAACGCTTTTTGAAAGATCACGAACTTTGGGATGAATTATTACAAAAGCATGTTTCTAACGACGGTAAAGTAAATTACAAATCTTTTAAAACGGAGCACAAAAAATTACTCGATTATATTTATTGCTTAAGCTTGATACATGAGAGTAAGTATTTTGAATCATTTTCGAAAACTAAAAAAATTGCCTTCTGGATTAATACCTACAATGCTCTTACCATAGATTTAATCCTACGGAATTATCCATTAGAAAGCATAAAAGACATTAAAGATCCATGGAAACAACGTCTTTGGAAACTAGCTGACCTAGATTATAATTTAGATGAAATAGAACACAATATTCTCCGCAAAATGAACGAACCTCGCATTCACTTTGCTATTGTTTGTGCTTCTGAGTCTTGCCCAAAACTTCAAAATATAGCATTTACTGCTGAAAATTTAGAAGAGCAACTCACCAAAGCAACTCAAGAATTTCTGGCAGATACCTCAAAAAATGAAATTTCAGAAAACGAAATAAAACTCTCTAAAATATTTAAATGGTTTAAAAAAGATTTTGAGCAAGATGGTAGCCTAATTGACTTTTTAAATAAATACACAGCTATTGAAATTTCAGATAAAGCAAAAAAGAGTTTTAAAGACTACAGTTGGGATTTGAATGATTAATTGATTTGTTATACTCAATTTATTTCCACATCTAACAAATTATATGGTTCAGCACCAACCACTCGACTAAGCTCAGCAGAATGACAAAGGGTTTAAACAAAATATCGATTATAATTCCGGTACTAAACGAGGCTGAAAATATTGATCGTTTACTACGTCATCTTACAGAGAATTCTTCATCTGAAAATATTTCAGAAATTATTGTGGTTGATGGCGGAAGCTCTGACAGCACTGTTGAAATTATAAAGAATTTCACTCTAAGAGATATAATACTCATTTCTTCAAAAAAAGGAAGAGCCAAACAGATGAATGTTGGCGCAAAGGCTTCAACAGAGAATATTCTTTACTTCTTACACGCCGACACCTTTCCTCCAAAGAATTTTGATCAATTCATTTTAGACAAAGTACAAAAAGAGCATGAAGCTGGTTGCTTTAGAATGCAGTTTGACAGCAATCATTGGTGGCTAAAACTTACTGGCTGGTTAACAAAATTCAATTTAAAAGTATGTCGTGGCGGAGACCAAAGTTTATTTATTACTAAAGCACTTTTTAACACCATAGGAGGCTATAATGAAAACTACACCATCTACGAAGACAACATCTTAATTGGCGAACTTTACAAGCGGAACCAATTTACTGTAATTAACCAAAAAATCACAACCTCTGCGAGACTTTACAAAAAAGTTGGTGTCTGGAAATTACAGTATCACTTTTTGGTAATATACCTCAAAAGATGGCTTGGAGCTTCTGCTGAAGAAATGCTAGATTATTATAAAAATAATGTTACTTAACTGCTTATTTGTTTCGACCCATCTCATTAGGGTACAAATGCATTAAAGTATCACTTTGAAATACTTCTTTTGTATCAATATCTATAACCGATAGTTTCCCTGTAAAGGCTGCGCCAGTATCTATATTCCAAACATTCGCTGCTTGCATTGGTTCGTACTTATTAAACCTTGTGGTTGGTGTATGCCCAATATAAATTTCTTTATAATGTTTAAGTCGATTAGGGAACAACTCTGAATTGTGCTGAATACGTTTATCCATAGTTAAGGCCATTTCCCAAAGTGTTCTGTCGTAATAAAATGCTTCTCTGTGAATTTCTTTTCGCACACCATGCATAGATGTAAAACCTGCATGTAAAAACAAACGATTTTCATCATCTATATGGTATAATGGCATGGCTTCAAAAAAATCGAGATGTGCTTGTTTTTGTGTTTTTGAAAAGCCTTCATAACTCTCCATTGTTTCTTTTCCACCATGTACATACCAAACATCATTAACACTGCCTTCTGCCAACCATTGTTCGCACCAAACATCATGGTTTCCTTTTATAAAGGCGCAATTATTATATGAAGAAAGCTCTATGAGATAATCAATAACCTGAGCAGATTGACTCCAGCCATCTACATAATCTCCCAAAAAGATAAGTTGATCTTTAGCTGAAACCTCAGCTCTTTTCAAAACTTGTTTTAAACCCTTAAATCCACCATGAATATCACCAATAACAAGTGTTCGCATATAATTCTCTTTTATACAAAACTAAGTTATAGCTAACAAGTTTAAGAATTATAAGATTAAATTAGGGTTAATTATACTCAGCATACTTTTCAGAAAGCACAGCTTCTACAGGCTTATTCTGAGGAGTAAACATTGGGTTATCATGTCCACCAACTTCATCATGCATAATAAACCATTTCCAGACAAAACCACCTGCGAACCAGTCCTCATGCCAAAAAGTATCAAATAAGGCTTTTGTGGTATTTACTTGTGCTTCAAGATTTACATCTCTCATGGTATGATCTGACACCCAAGGTTGTCTACCAGAATAATCTACACTTCTATAACCATATTCTGTAAAAAGTATTGGTTTATCTAATTGATTGGAAAGTTTTTCAATAATGGACTTATGGGACTTCCAGCCTTCTAAACAATCTTCATAACTTGGTGTTTTTTTATCGCTAAGTGGAAAATAAGCGTCAATACCGACATAATCTAGTTGGTTCCAAAACGGTGTTTTAGCAAACTCATTCCAGTTAGCCGCATAAGTAAGTTTTCCTTTATAAATCGTTTTAATTTTTTCAATAAGTTGAGACCAATATGCTGATCTAAATTTCACAAACAATTCTAATTCTGTACCAATACAAAATATTTCGGCATTGACCTTTTCGGCCATATCTGCATATTCTAAAATGAAACTTGAGTAAGAATCTTCTAATTCTTTCCAATCTTCTTCTGTTGTCATCATTATTTCGCCAGTAAATTCACCCTTCCAAACCCAAATTTGAGGTTTAATCATCACCTTTATGTTAGCTTTTCGTAATTCAGAAATATATTGCTCTGCTCCTGCTCTGGTTTCACCAAACCATTGTCTGTCTGTATTGTGAATAATTTCGGGATGTTCAAGGCTTTTTATAAACCCAAAGGGCATAATAGCAGCATAATTTGCATTCACTTTGACCACTGGTGCTACATGCGTACTATCCACAATATCTCTCGCAGCAACAAAGCTTACTCCATTAATCTTACTTGGTTTATAAGGTGCTGCAGAACACCCAAAAATCAAAACCACAAAAACAACAACTATTATTCTCATATCATAAAAATAAAGAAAAGCCACGTCTTAATAAAACACAACACCTTACAAGAAATTGTTAATTTAAATACTTTCTAAATTGAAATCATTTTTTAAGGTCTTATCTTTAAATGCGACTTAAGCATCAACTAAACCAAAACAATGGAACATATTGCCATAATAGGTAACGGTATCTCTGGCGTTACTCTTGCTAGACATATTAGAAAGTTATCTGATAAAAAAATCACAATAATTTCTACTGAAAGTGATTATTTTTTCTCACGTACCGCGTTAATGTATGTGTATATGGGGCACATGAAGTTTGAGCACACACAGCCTTACGAAAATTGGTTTTGGAAGAAAAATAACATCGAATTAAAAAAAGGCTACGTTAACAGTATTGATACTGATCAAAAAACACTTCATTTTGCTGAAGGCGACCAAATGAACTATGATAAATTAGTCATCGCAACAGGTAGCAAACCTAATAAATTTGGTTGGCCAGGTGAAGACCTAAAAGGTGTACAAGGCTTGTACAGTAAACAAGATTTAGAAAACCTTGAAATCTATGCGCCTAACAATAAAGTATGCAAACGCGCCGTCATTGTTGGTGGCGGATTAATTGGTATTGAATTGGCAGAAATGTTGAATTCTAGAAATATTCCGGTAACATTTTTGGTTCGTGAAAGCAGTTTTTGGAATAGTGTTTTACCAGAAGGCGAAAGTAAAATGATAAACAGACACATTAAAAATCATCATATCGATTTAAGACTTTCAACTAACTTAAAAGAAATTATTTCTGATGAAAACGGAAAAGTAAAATCGATTATAGTTGAAGACACTGGCGAAGAAATTCCTTGTGATTTTGTTGGCTTAACTGCTGGTGTTTCGCCTAATATTTCATTTTTAAAAGAAAGTGAAATTGACACCAACAAAGGTGTTTTAGTCAATCGTTTTTTAGAAACCAACATTAAAGATGTGTATGCTATTGGTGATTGCGCAGAACAGCGCGAAGCGATTGGTAATCGTAGACCAATTGAAGCGGTTTGGTACACTGGACGCATGATGGGCGAAACTTTAGCACAAACTATTTGCGGCAATAAAATAGAATACAAACCAGGACATTGGTTTAACAGCGCAAAATTTTTAGATATCGAATATCAAACTTACGGTTGGGTAAATGGTAAAAAAGGAAAACCTGAATACGAAGCTCATTTCCACTGGAAACATGAAGACGACACCAAATGTATAACAATAGCTTATCACAAAGACACCAATCAATTTTTAGGTATAAACACCTTTGGCATTAGACTACGTCACGAAATTTTTGACAAATGGCTCACCGAAAAACGTGATTTAGACTATGTGATTAATCATTTGGAAGCAGCCAATTTTGATCCAGAATTCTACAAGCGATTTGAAAACGAGATAAAAGCAATCTATAATAACACCTTACAAACTAACTAACATGAGCTTAAAATTAAATTACAGCATGTCTTTGGCTAATTCTTATGGATTAACAAAAACTCAAAAAATAGCTTCAACAGTTGGCATACTTGGTTTGTTTATTTTGACGTTGGCTCTTTTTAATGTTGAATTTCCTAATAAAACAATTACTCTAACTATCGCTTTAAGCCTAATGTTTATTGGCGCTATTTGGTTTTCTAATAGTTTGTATTTAGATAAATCTAAAGGCATAAAAAATGATGGTGTTTGGTTTAAATCTTTATCCGCTAGAGGATTAATTGGTTGGCTAATTGGTGTTGTTTTAACCTTATTTTACATTGTACTTTATTTTTATCCTGAATATTTAGGTTTAGCTCAAAAAGGTGAAGAAAATACTGGTTTAGTTGCGCTATTTGATCCTTTAAGTCAGCTTTTAAGCGGAAGAAACGCCAGCCAATGGTTTGTTTACGGTACGCTTTACACGGTCGCGATTTTAGTTTTTGGCTATAAATTCATTTTAAAATATAGACACAATCGCTATGAACAAATTAGGACTATATCGGTCATGTTTTTTCAATTGGCTTTTGCATTTTTAATCCCTGAATTTATGTACGTAATGAACAGCGATTTACCGTACTACGACTTAAAAAATATTTGGCCTCTTAACTATTATAACTTCGAAAGTTATCGCATTAAAGCTTTTATAAGCGCAGGAAATATCGGTTTGGCCATGCTAATTTTTGGTGTTGCTTCAATATTTATTATCACACCAATTTTAACCTACAAATACGGTAAACGTTGGTACTGTTCTTGGGTTTGCGGTTGTGGTGCTTTAGCCGAAACTGCTGGTGATAGCTTCAGGCAATTAAGCGACAAATCTCAATTTGCTTGGAAGGTTGAGCGTTGGATAATTCACTCGGTTTTAGTATTTGTAGTTTTAATGACTACAGCTGTAATACATAGTTACTTAGGTAATGACACCAGCAAATATTGGCTTACCAAATCGTCGTTGCTAATCTTTGTTGCTTCATTTTTGACCTTGATTTTTGTTGGAACATTTCTTTTTAAACGTAAAGAATTAGCTAAAGACGCTAAATATGGTGCGATTGGTTACTTTGTAATTATCATGTCCTTATTTGCTTTGCATTATTTCAGCAAAGACAATTCGTTGTTTTTATTTAAATCAGAGAGCTTAAGAAAAAGCTACGGATTTTTAATCGGCTCTATATTTTCTGGTGTTATTGGTACTGGGTTCTACCCTATTTTTGGTAGTCGTGTTTGGTGCAGATTTGGTTGTCCTATGGCGGCAATTTTAGGATTTCAGCAACGCTTATTTTCAAAATTTAGAATTACAACCAATGGTGGACAATGTATTTCTTGCGGAAATTGCTCAACCTATTGCGAAATGGGAATTGATGTTCGTGCCTATGCACAAAAAGGCGAAAACATTGTACGATCAAGCTGTGTTGGCTGCGGTATTTGTAGTGCTGTTTGCCCAAGAGGTGTTTTAAAATTAGAAAACGACAGCATGAAAGGTCGCATAAACCCTAACGAAATCCTTCTAGGAAACAATGTAGATTTAATGGATTTGGTAAATCAGAAATAAGGCTTTTATTTTGCATTTTCAAACTAACGGAATGCCCAAAATTGTTGTAATTATTCCGGCTTATAATGAAGAAGCCTCTATTCCTTATGTCATAAAAGAAATTCCTTCTATTGTTGATGAAATTATTGTTGTAAGCAACAATTCCACTGACAATACTGAAGAAAATGCAAGACAAGCTGGTGCTACAGTTTTAGTAGAACATCAAAAAGGTTATGGTCACGCATGTTTAAAAGGCATGGAATACGTTGCTTGCTTTGATTACACGGAACTGCCAGATATTGTAGTTTTTTTAGACGGAGATTACAGCGACTACCCTGAAGAGCTCACAAAAATTATTCAACCTATCATAGACGAAAACATTGATTTTGTTGTTGGTGCACGTGTTAAAGAATTCAGAGAAGAAGGCTCTATGACTGGCCCTCAGATTTTTGGCAACTGGCTAGCCACCAGCTTAATGCGACTGTTTTTTAGATCTAAGTTTACAGACCTCGGACCTTTTAGAGCCATAAAATACGAAAAGCTTCTAGCCCTAAAAATGGAAGACAAAACCTACGGCTGGACGGTAGAAATGCAACTAAAAGTATTAAAGCAAAAACTAAGCTATAAAGAGATTCCTGTAAAATATAAAAACAGAATAGGTGTCTCAAAAGTTTCAGGAACGGTAAAAGGTGCTATATTTGCAGGCGTAAAAATCTTATTATGGATTTTTAAATATAGTTTTAAGTGATATACCTGCATTACTTCATTATTGTAATTTATACTATTGCTATCGTACTTATTTTTATGTACGCATTGGCACAATTAAACCTTCTTTATAATTATTTATCATCAAAAAAGAAGCGTAATAATTGTGAGAAGTTTGACTTAAATAATCCTGAAGAAGTTCCTTACATTACCATACAACTGCCTGTTTTTAACGAGATGTATGTAATGGAACGCCTACTAGACAATATTGCTTTGCTAGACTATCCCAAGGATAAATTAGAGATTCAAGTATTAGATGACTCTACAGATGAGACCGTACATTCTACTAAAGCACATGTAGAAAAACTAGCTGCTACAGGTTTAGATATAAAACATATTACTAGAACCAATCGTGTTGGTTTTAAAGCTGGAGCACTTAAAGAAGGTTTAGAAATAGCAAAAGGTGAGTTTATTGCAATTTTTGATGCTGACTTTCTTCCAAAACCTAATTGGCTAAAACGCACAGTACCTTATTTTAAAGATGAAGAAATAGGTGTTGTACAAACACGTTGGGGACACATTAACAGAGACTACTCTTTATTAACCAGAATACAAGCATTTGCATTAGACGCCCACTTTACTTTAGAACAAGTAGGACGTAACAGTAAAGGTCATTTTATAAACTTTAATGGTACAGCTGGCATATGGAGAAAGGACTGCATTATTGATGCTGGTAACTGGGAAGGCGATACACTAACTGAAGATTTAGATTTAAGCTACAGAGCACAACTAAAAAACTGGAAGTTTAAGTATCTTGAAGATGTTGAAACTCCTGCTGAATTACCAATAGTTATTAGTGCTGCACGATCGCAACAATTCCGTTGGAATAAAGGTGGTGCAGAGAATTTTAGAAAAATGCTTTGGCGAGTTATTAAGTCTAAAAATATTTCGGCTAAAACTAAAGTTCATGGGTTATTGCATTTGTTAAATAGCTCAATGTTTTTAAGCATCTTCGTTGTAGCTATTTTAAGTATTCCGATGCTATACATTAAGAACGAATACGCACATTTAAGAGACTACTTCTACATTATGAGTTTCTTTATTATGAGCACCATTATTTTCTTTGTATGCTACTGGTTTATGTACAAAAACATCTATGGAAGTGGCTTCAAAAAATTCTTTGGATATATTGGTATGTTCTTTACGTTTTTCTCAATTGCAATGGGCTTTTCGCTTCATAACTCAATTGCAGTAATAGAAGGTCATATTGGTAAAAAAAGTGAGTTTGTAAGAACTCCAAAGTTCAATATAAAGAAATTTCAAGACAACTGGAAAAACAATAAGTACCTTAAAAAATCTTTATCTAAAAATGTAGTTTTAGAAGGCTTATTAATGCTGTATTTTGCATTTGGACTTTATAGCGCATTTATAGTTGGAGATCAAGGTGGAGACTTTGGATTGTTTCCTTTTCACTTAATGCTTTGTATTGGTTTTGGGTATGTGTTTTTTAAATCTTTAGGCTCTAAGGTATAAATACTACTCTCTATTTTCAAAAGGTA
>Ga0189275_100220_pt1 | contig 58002 bp, 61 predicted proteins | sample N19A6minimetaG_FD_130329 | JGI IMG/M metagenome (GOLD analysis project Ga0189275, IMG submission 130329) | Marine microbial communities from the Costa Rica Dome - N19 A6 mini metaG | ecosystem: Environmental > Aquatic > Marine > Oceanic > Photic zone | place: Costa Rica: the Eastern Pacific...
CCACTGACGCAGGGCTGTTGCCAGGGCAATGCCCTCATTGACGTCGAGGCTCACCTTGGTGAGCGCACGTTTGAACATCGGCAGCTTCTGCTGCGTCGCCATCAGATCGAGGCTGCGCACGATCGGCACGCCGGCATCGACCAGGGCCGCCAGCTTGCTGGCGAACAAGGCCTTCTCCTTGGCGCCCGGCGTCTTCTCAAACATGCGGTTGAGGTTGATCGATTTGAGCCCAGCCGTGTCGGCCCCGTCTGCTTTGCCGTTCTGGGTGTTTCCAGCGCTGACGGGCCGAAGCTCTTCGGCGCGAATGCCCCGACGCCGCAAAAGCTTTCTGGCTTCAGCCAGGTTGGCTGCCTTGATCGTCACCGTTCGTGGTTGTCCGGTGGGCCCGGCGTAGGAGGCAATGAAGGCGGCCATCGATGCTTACCCCCTGGCTTCAGATTTCACCGATCAAGCGCTGCAATTCGCCTGGTTTACTGGCTTTGCCCATCGCTTCAGCGCGGGACACATCCCCATTGAGCACAAGGTTGGCCAAGGCTCGCTGCAGATCCGCTTCGATGGCGGGGTGCAGGCGGATCGTGCGGTGTTGGTCCGGCAGCTGATCGATCAAGTGTTGCCATTCCTGGTCTCGCCACTGGCTGGGGATCGCGATGTCCAGGTGGTCAGCACCGATTGCGATCGGCATGGCCTGCAGTGCCCGCCATTGATCGGGGCTGACGTCCGGGAGGGCGACGCTGAGCAGGTTGCGGCTTGCCAGCAGTTGCTCTGGGCCCGGAACCGGTTGCTGCAACAGCAATTCAAGGGTGAAACGCTGCTGTGCCGTGTTGCCGGCATCGGGGGTGGGCAGCGTCAAAGTCATGGATGGCGAACGAGGTGCGGGCTTCCGCAGCTTGTGGGAGGTAAGCGTTGCCCTTCAACATGTCTAGACAGCAATCCCTGAGCGGTCAGCATGAGCGGCGACGCCTCCACCCCAGAGCAGGACCAGACCGTTGAGTCCGGTGCTGTTCCAGCCACGCCGGAGTCCGCTTCTGATGCGCCCGAGGCGACGTCTGAACAGGCTCCTGCAGCGGTGGATCCGGCCGATCGCATGCAGCAGCTCGAGCAGGAGTTGAGCGCGTTGAAGCAGGAGCACGAGACGCTTAACAGCCAATACATGCGCATTGCGGCGGATTTCGACAACTTCCGCAAGCGCCAGAGCCGCGACCAGGACGACATGCGTCAGCAGCTGGTCTGCTCGACCCTCACGGAGATTCTCCCCGTCGTCGACAACTTCGAGCGGGCCCGTCAGCAGCTGAATCCTGAAGGTGAGGAAGCCCAGGCGCTGCATCGCAGTTACCAGGGTCTGTACAAGCAACTGGTGGAGGTGCTGAAGCAGCAGGGGGTGGCCCGCATGGAAGTGGTTGGCCAGGAGTTTGATCCCAACCTGCATGAGGCCGTGCTGCGGGAGGAAAGCAGCGAGTTTGCGGAGGACGTGGTCTGTGAGGAGCTCCAGCGCGGCTACCACCGCGATGGGCGTGTGCTGCGCCACGCCATGGTGAAGGTGTCGATGGGTCCCGGACCATCCGATCCGGCGTCAGCGCCTGCTGAGGCCCCAGCGGCACCGGATCAGACGGCGGAGGAGGCCTGATGGCCGACTTCTACGACCTGCTCGGCGTCAGCCGGGATGTGGATCCCGACAGCCTCAAGCGGGCTTATCGGCGCATGGCGCGTCAGTACCACCCCGACATCAACAAGGATCCGGGAGCTGAAGATCGTTTCAAGGAAATCGGCCGCGCCTACGAGGTGCTCAGTGATCCCCAGACCAGGGCCCGTTATGACCAGTTCGGTGAAGCCGGACTTGGTGGTGCGGCCGGTGCTCCCGACATGGGGGATATGGGCGGATTTGCGGATCTGTTCGAGACGTTTTTCCAGGGCTTCGGTGGACCTGGGGGTGCTGGAGCTGGTCGGCCGCGGCGTCAGGGCCCTCAGCAGGGGGATGACCTGCGTTACGACCTGACGATTGATTTCGAGCAGGCGGTGTTCGGTCAGGAGCAGGAGATCAAGATCCCGCATCTGGAGACCTGCGACACCTGTGGCGGCAGCGGTGCCAAAGCGGGCAGTGGACCCACCACCTGCGGCACCTGTGGCGGCGCCGGGCAAGTGCGCCGTGCCACCCGAACTCCCTTCGGCAGTTTCACTCAGGTCGCCGAGTGCCCCAACTGTGGCGGTACGGGCCAGGTGATTTCGGATCCCTGCGGGTCCTGTGGTGGGCAGGGTGTCAAACAGGTGCGCAAGAAGCTGCGGATCAACATCCCTGCCGGGGTCGACACCGGAACACGGCTTCGTGTGACCGGTGAAGGCAACGCTGGACCCCGGGGAGGCCCGTCCGGTGACCTTTACGTATTCCTCACCGTTCGCAATCACCCGCGCTTGCAGCGGGATGGCCTGAACATCTTCTCGGAGGTCAAGGTCAGCTACCTCCAGGCGATTCTTGGCGACACCATTGAGGTGGAAACCGTGGATGGCAGCAAGGAGCTGGACATCCCCGCCGGCACCCAGCCCGGTACGGTACTCACCCTGCCGAACTTGGGCATTCCCAAGCTAGGGAATCCAGTGGCACGGGGCGATCAGCGCGTGACGGTCACCGTGGATCTGCCGAAGCGGATCAGTGATGTGGAGCGGGAGCTCCTCGAGCAGTTGGCGGGTCACCATTCCGCCCGCGGCAAGCAACACCACCACCACAACAGTGGTTTGTTCGCTCGCTTGTTTGGTCAGAAGGGATGAGCAGGCGTTCCCTGGATCTGCGGGGAACGCCCTGTCCGGTGAATTTCATTCGCTGCAAGCTCACCCTCGAGCAGATGAGCAGCGGTGACTGTCTTGAGGTCTGTCTCGATCGGGGTGAGCCTGAGGCCATGGGTCTTCCAGGTCTGAGGGATGCAGGCCATCGTGTGGAGTGCATTGATCAAACGCCGGATGCCATCACCATCGAGGTGATCTGCGGTGGATGACACCGGCCGTTCGGTGGCATCCGGGATGGTGGTGGCGCTCCAGGCCAACTACCTGGAGGTGGAGCTGGATGTCGCACCTGATGGATGCCCAGGGCGGCTGCTCTGCACCCGTCGCACCCGGCTCAGCCATCGGGGTGAAGCCGTTTATGTGGGCGATCGGGTTCGCGTCGAGGCGATTGATCCAGGCCAGGGGCGTGCCGTGGTGGCCGAGGTCGAGCCACGCCACAGTTTTCTCACACGCCCACCGGTGGCCAACGTCTCCTTGGTGGCTGTGGTGTTGGCAGTGGAACAGCCCAGTTTTGACCCTGATCAGGCCAGTCGCTTTCTGTTGACGGCGGAACAGACCGGGCTGGAGGTGATCCTGCTGCTCACCAAGACAGACCTTCTTTCAGGTGCAGCGCTCGAGCGGCTGGTGACCCGGTTGAAAGGGTGGGGCTATGACCCGCTGGCGCTGTCCAGTGCAGCCGGAACTGGCATTGATGCTTTACGGCAGCGTTTGGCTGGTGCGCAGCTTTCGGTGCTGTGTGGGCCTTCTGGGGTGGGCAAGAGCAGCCTGCTGAACCAGTTGCGCCCTGACCTTCAACTGCGCACGGCTGCGGTGTCTGGTCGACTGCAGCGCGGGCGCCACACCACCCGCCACGTAGAGCTGTTTCCCCTGGGGCCGAGCGCGAGGGTGGCTGACACCCCCGGGTTCAACCGCCCTGATCTGCCGGATGACCCCCGGGAACTGGGGGTCCTCTTTCCGGAGCTGCGTCAGCAACTTGATCCCTGGCCCTGTCGTTTCCGCGACTGCCTGCATCGCGGTGAGCCCGGCTGCGGTGTGTCCACGGACTGGGAACGCTATGCCCTCTACAAGGCCGCGTTGATCGAGCAGAGCAGCCTCAGCCGCTCATCCCGGGGAGGTTGAGATTCAGGCCACCGGTCAGTTCTTCCATCCGGCCCTTCATCGTGGCGGTGGATTGCTCATAGGCCGCCTGCAGGGCTTCAAGGGTGGCCGTTTCGCTGGCCTGTTGGCCCTCCTGCAGCAGGGCTGGGTCCAGTCGTACCCGCAGCGGTTGCTGGTTGCCCGACAGCCAAACGCTGGCGCGGCCATCGCTGCTCTTGCCTTCGATCTCCATCCCGTCCAGTTCGTCCTGCAGGGCCTGAGCGTTCTGCTGAATCTCCTGGGCCTTCTTGAAGGCTTCGGTGAGCTGGCCGAAATTGGGGAGTCCGAACCCTGCCATGGCGATCCTGTGGGAGCCGGAAGGTTAAGCCGCCGAAGCGAATCCCAGCCGCTTCACTTCGGGGTGCAGACGGATTCCGTGTTCGGATTCGATGCGGTCCTGCACCAGCTGGATCAACTGGGCGATGTCCTTCGCCTCGGCATCACCGGTGTTGACGATGAAATTGGCATGCACGGTTGAGATTTCGGCGCCGCCGATCCGGGTTCCCTTCAGACCTTGCTCCTCGATCAGCCGTCCGGCCTTGAGCGGTTCGGGATTGCGGAAGACACTGCCGCAGCTGGGTTGTTGGTAGGGCTGCGTGGTGGTGCGGTGACTGAGGTTCGCCGTGGTGACCCGCTTCAGTTCATCCGGATCGTGACCGGGCTGCAAGCGGAACCGTGCCGACAACACCACGAGGTTGTCGTCTTGAAGACGGCTGTGCCGGTAGGCGAAGTCCAGTTGATCCCGCTGCAGCTCAAAGCAGTTGCCCCCTTCTATGGGCATGACCCGCACTGACTCCAGCCATTCCGCTGTGCAGCCTCCCTGGGCTCCTGCATTCATCACAGCCGCACCGCCAGCGGTTCCTGGGATGCCAACCGACCACTCCAGACCATGCAATCCAGCGCGGGCAGCGCGTCTTGCCAGTGACGGGATCGGTTCGCCGGCGAGTACCTCCACGGTCCCCGTGGTGGCATCAAGCTGCAGCCCCTGAAGTTTGCGCAGACAGAGCGAGAGCCCCGGCAGGCCGTCATCGTGAATCAGCAGGTTCGACCCAGCGCCGATGACGCGGCAGGGCATGCCCTGATGAGCGGCCCATTCGATCCAGGCCTGGGTTTCCTCAAGGCTGGCGGGTTCGGCCAGCCATTCGGCCGCTCCTCCCACCCGCCAGGTGGTGTAGTCCGCCAGCTTGACTCGGGCCTGCGGTAGGCGGGCATCGCACTGCTGGGTCATGACGTCAGCCTTGACCAAAGTCCATTCACGTCGCCAGCACCCATGGCCAGAACAAGATCGTTCTCGCGGCTGTGCTGGATCACCAGCTCGGTGAGTTGATCGAGGTTGTCTGCGACGGCGATTTCAAGATTCGGTTTCAGCTTGCGCACCCGATCCGCCAGGGCGTTGCTGCTGATGCCCTGCAGCGGTTGCTCGCCTGCGGGATAGACGGGAGCCAGCAGCAGCAGATCACAGTTCTCTAGGGCTTTGGCGAAGCCATCGAGGAACTGCCTGGTGCGGCTGTAGCGGTGCGGCTGGAACACCGCCAGGAGCCGTTGTGGTGCTGTGGGGAGCGGACTGCGGCCACTGCGCACCATCAGGCGTGCCATCTCCAGGGTTGCCTGCACCTCACTGGGATGGTGGGCGTAGTCATCAACGATGTGACGGCCCTTCCAGGTGCCCCGAAGGTCAAAGCGGCGGCCCGGTGCCTTTAGGCCAGCCAGGCCTTCTACCAATTGGTCGAAGGGGAGTCCTTCCATGCGGCAGGCGGCCAAGGCGCCTGTGGCATTGCTCAGGTTGTGCAGCCCGGCCATCGGCAGGGTGAAGTCGCCGACGGGCTGGCCGGCTTCATAAAAACGGGCGACACAGCGATCGCCTTCCAGGCTCAAGGGCAGGGCGGCGAAGTCAACGGATTCGGCGCTCTGGTTGGACCACCAGGCCGTTGGCTGGAAATGTTCCTGCAGGTTCGGGCAGTCGTGATTAGCCAGCACGCGATCGCAACCCCCTGCGAAGCGTTGCAGGGTGGAGATCAGCTCGTCGAGGCTGGAGTAGTGATCGGTGTGATCCAGCTCCAGGTTGGTGATCACCCCCAGGCTGGGGCTGAACTTCACCAGCGAACCGTCGGATTCATCCGCCTCGGCCACGAGCAGCTTTCCCTGGCCGGCGTGACCATTGCTGCCGAGGCTGGGGACGATGCCTCCAATCACAGCGGTTGGGTCTTGATCGGCCTCCAGCAGCAAGGTGGTGATCAAGGTGCTGGTGGTGGTCTTGCCGTGGCTGCCGGCCACTGCGATGGAGGGTTGCTGCTCGATCAGCGCCGCCAGGAGATCGGAGCGATGCCAGATCTCCAGCCCCTGCTGTCGGGCCCGCTGCAGTTCCGGATTGCTCTCAGGGATGGCTGTGCTGATCACCACCACCGGTGAGCCAGCGGCTGTTGCTTCCGTGACGGCATCAATGCAGGTGGCGTCCTGCTGACGGAAGACCTTCACTCCGAGGGTCTTCAGTTGTTGTGTTGTCGCATTGTCACGCGGGTCTGAGCCGCTGACCAAGTGACCGCGGTCAACGAGAATCCGGGCCAAGGCCGACATGCCAATTCCGCCGACACCGATGAAGTGGACTGGTGTCTGACGGTCGAGCAGGCGCGGCAACGGAGGGCTTCAGTCGGAAGAAAGATAAGTCAGCTGCCGCTGCTTGTCTGCCGTGCTGAGGGCCGAATCGAGCTGATTGAAGCGGGCTGGAACAAGGTATTTCTGCTGATTTCTGTATGATCGGCGGCCAAAACCCTTGTGCGGCTTTGCCGCTTCTGCCATGACCCTGCGCGTTGCGATCAATGGATTCGGCCGGATCGGTCGCAATGTTCTGCGGGGATGGATCAGCCGGGGTGCTGACACCGGCCTGGAAATTGTGGGGATGAACTCCACCTCCGACCCCGCCACCAGCGCTCACCTCCTGACCTACGACTCCATCCTTGGGCGTCTCGATCCCTCCGTGGACATCAAGACCACGGACAGCTCGATGTTCGTCAACGGTAAGGAGATCAAGTTCTTCGCTGACCGCAATCCCCTCAACTGCCCCTGGAAGGAGTGGGGCGTTGACCTGGTGATCGAGTCCACCGGTGTGTTCAACACCGATGAGAAAGCCAGCATGCACATCCAAGCTGGCGCCAAGAAGGTGATCCTCACCGCCCCTGGTAAGGGTGATCGCGTCGGCACCTTCGTTGTGGGCGTCAACGACGACCAGTACCGCCACGAAGACTGGGACATCCTCAGCAACGCCAGCTGCACCACCAACTGCCTGGCACCGATCGTCAAGGTTCTGGATCAGAACTTCGGCCTCGACTGGGGTCTGATGACAACCATTCACAGCTACACCGGCGATCAGCGGATCCTGGACAACAGCCACCGCGACCTGCGCCGCGCCCGTGCTGCAGCTCTGAACATGGTTCCCACCACCACCGGTGCAGCCAAGGCCGTGGCTCTGGTTTACCCCGAGGTGAAGGGCAAGCTCACCGGCTTCGCCATGCGCGTTCCCACCCCGAACGTCTCCGCTGTTGACCTCACCTTCGGCCCCTCCCGTGCCGCCAGCGTCGACGACATCAAGGCCGCCATCAAGTCGGCTTCCGAGAACGGCATGAAGGGGATCATCAAGTACAGCGATTTGCCCCTGGTGTCCACCGACTACGCCGGCACCAACGAGTCCACCATCTTTGATGCCGACCTCACCTACGCCATGGGTGACAAGGCTGTGAAGATCCTGGCCTGGTACGACAACGAGTGGGGCTACAGCCAGCGTGTTGTTGACCTCGCCGAAGTGGTGGCCAAGAACTGGAAGTGATCGCCCGTTGATCGCTTTTTTGATCCCTCCCGACCTGGGGGGGATTTTTTTTGGTCAGGCACGGTCGCTTAGGGGGTCGCTCAGGGCTGACCGAAGTGATTAAATCCGCTTGTGTCCACTGGCTCGTGGTTGTGGGCCCAGCGGATGACGCCCGCTTCAGTATTGATCTGGCCGATGCGCTGGCTTTCGGGGATGCATCGCTGCCATGCATCGGCCCAGGCTTCGGGAAGGCTCAGCACCAACTCAAAGTCCTCTCCTCCGGCGAGGCACCAATCCGTCCATCGAGCTCCCTCAGGCCAGCCTTCGGCCGTTGGAAGCTGGTCGTTGTGCACCACCGCTCCGCAGCCGCTGCTGCTGCAGAGACCTGCGACGGCAGAGAGCAGTCCGTCGCTGCTGTCGGTTCCCCCGGCCCGCCAGGGCAGATGCTTCGGTTTGCAGGCCAGCAGCTGCTGGACGTCCTTCAGCCGAGGTGTCGGGCGTTGGTGGCGTGCGATCGCCTGGTCCCGCAGGGTTGTGCACAAAGCGATGTCACGCACGTTTGGATCGTTCTGGAGGAGGGCGAGGCCCAGTCGGCTGAGCCCATGGGGCCCACTGGTGACCAGCACATCGCCAGGGCGGGCTGCGTTGCGATGCAGACGCAGGGGTCCGAGACGGCCGAGTGCCGTGATCGAGAGCAGCCTCTGCTCTCCTTTGGAGCAGTCACCTCCCAGCAGAACGCCGCCGTACTGCCCCAAGGCGGCACTGATGCCTTGATACACCCCGTCCACCCAGTCCCAACGGGTGTGGCCTGGGGCGACCAGGGCCACGGTGATTCCATCGATGTCGACGGCACCACTGGCGGCCAAGTCGGACAGGTTGGCGGCAACGGCGCGCCAGCCCACATCCATGGAGGTTGTGGTGGCATCGCTGAAATGGATGCCATCCACCAGAACGTCGGTGTTGATCAGCAGTGGCCGGGCGTCTGCGGCCAGGGCTGCGGTGTCGTCACTGAGCTGATCCGGAGGAGCGAAGCGAGCCAGCCGCCTGAGCAGCTCCTTTTCAGTCAGCTCCGCCAGGGTCGGGCTCATGCGTGGGCTTTGAGCTGCTCCGCTCCCTCCACCACCTTCACGGCGGTGATCCGGTCATCGACGCCCAATTCCTCCACAACATCGAATCCATCCACCACGTAGCCGAAGGCTGCATTGCGGCCATCCACGAGGTTCAGACCAGCCGGGGTGAGCTCTGCCTCGTAGAGAAACATGAAGAACTGCGAGGATCCGTCGTCGAGGGCCTGGTCTGAATGGGCCCAGCCAAGGGTGCCCAGGGTTGCGAACGGGAGGGTTGGTGTGGCCATGAACAGGCCCACGTCTTCAAAGGTTTCGTTGTAGATCGTGTCGTCTTCGCCCGGCACGCGGATCTCCAGGGGCACATGGCGCTCCTGCTTGGTCTTTGGATCCACGTAGCCGATCTCCGGACCTTCCGGATCACCGCTCTGAAGCACGTAGAAGTCTTCGGCCCGGATGAAGGGCAGTCCGTCATAGAAGCCCTTGAGGGCGAGATCCACGAAGGCGCCTGCGGTGAGTGGGGCGTTGTAGCCATCCACCACGGTGGTCAGCTCTCCCTGGGTTGTGCTGATGTTGAGGGTGGCTCGTCCCTGCAGCCGTGGCAGGGCATCAAATTCTGCGGGGATCTCCCGTTCAAAGCCTTCGGGCACCAGCAGGTCCTCCACATCACCGATGAAGCTCAGCGTCCGGCGTCGATCGGCGATGAAGCCTGGTTTGTCGGTGGCTTTGACCTTCTCTTTGAGGTCTTCAAGGCCCTGATCCACGCGCTCAAACAGTGCTTCTGCCGTACCGCGTTTGGCTTCAGGGACCGCGTTCAGGATGGTGTCGCGGCGGGTGTTGAGCAGCGATTCAGTGCGTGACACCGTCTTGCCGAGGGCTGTCCAGCGTTTGGCCCGCAGATCGTCACTGGTGAGTTCCAGCCGATGCTGCAGTTCGCGGATGTCGTCCTGATCGAAGGGAAGCGCGTCCCGAAGAATCGCGGCAGGGTCCTTCACAGCATTGCCCTGGGGCAATGCGGCCCAGGCAGGGGCGGCGATTGTGATCAGAGCAAAGCTGATCAGAACAGCAAGGACGGCGTTCAAACGCTGATGGACCAAGGGGGAACCCCAGTGCTGACGGGACTTTGGCACAGCCGTATAGTCCGATGAACCGTTCGGTGGGAATGATCTCCAGTAACGACTTCCGCACCGGCACCACGATTGAGATCGATGGGGCCGTCTGGCGTGTTGTCGAGTTCTTGCACGTCAAGCCCGGCAAGGGATCTGCCTTCGTGCGCACCAAGCTCAAGGCGGTGAAGTCCGGCAACGTGGTGGAGAAGACCTTCCGCGCCGGGGAAATGCTTCCTCAGGCGATGTTGGAGAAGTCCTCGCTTCAGCACACCTACATGGAAGGTGAGGACTATGTCTTCATGGACATGGCCACCTACGAGGAGACCCGCCTCAGCGCCGACCAGATCGGCGAGAGCCGCAAATACCTCAAAGAGGGTATGGAGGTGAACGTGGTGTCCTGGAACGACACCCCCCTCGAGGTTGAACTGCCCAACTCTGTGGTTCTGGAGATCAAAGAGACCGACCCTGGCGTCAAAGGCGACACCGCCACCGGTGGCACCAAGCCCGCCATTCTTGAGACCGGTGCACAAGTGATGGTTCCGCTCTTTCTTTCTGTGGGAGAAAAGATCAAAGTGGACACCCGCAACGACAGTTACCTCGGGCGCGAAAACGGATGACCATGCAGCTGGATCACGAACAACTGCACCGCTTGCTGGAAGCGCTCGGCGAGAGCGACATCCAGGAGTTCCGATTGGAAGGGGACGACTTCCGTCTGGAAATCCGTCGCAACCTGCCGGCCCAGGCCGTCATGGCCCCGGTCATGCCCGCTCCCGTTGCTGCTGCACCAGCGCCCGTTGCGCCCGCCGAGCCTGCAGCTGCACCGCCTGCATCCACCGCAACCCGCAGTGACCTGCTCGAAGTCACGGCTCCCATGGTGGGCACCTTCTACCGCGCTCCCGCTCCGGGCGAACCTGCCTTTGTTGAGGTGGGCAGCCGGATCAACGTCGGCCAGACCGTCTGCATCCTTGAGGCGATGAAGCTGATGAACGAGCTGGAGTCTGAGGTTGGCGGTGAAGTGGTGGAGATCCTGGTCGACAACGGCACGCCCGTTGAATTCGGTCAGGTTCTGATGCGGGTCAAGCCGGCCTGAGTCAGCTCAGGTCCCAGGCGGCCTGAAGGGCTGCCGTCGTGCTCTCAGGGCTGGCGATCCCTTGGCCTGCAATGTCGAAGGCGGTGCCGTGGTCGGGGGAGGTGCGTAGGAACGGCAGTTCCAAAGTGGTGTTCACCGCTGCGTCGAAGGCCAGCAGCTTCACGGGAATGAGCCCCTGGTCGTGATACAGGGCTAGGATTCCATCAGGACCAGGCTGGTTTGGTGACTGCCAAGCGTGAGCAGCGCTGATCCAGCAGGTGTCCGGAGGAACGGGACCCACCAGCTGCACCTGAGGATGGTCCTTCCGCCATTGATCCAGCAGCGGCAGCATCCATTCGGCTTCTTCGTGGCCCAGTTGACCGGCTTCACCGGCATGGGGATTCAGACCGGCAATGCGCAGATGGGGTGTGCTCGTAAAGCGTCGACAGAACCCCTCCAGCACGTTCAGTTTGTGCTGTACCAGGTCTGGGCTCAGCGCCTCAGGGACCTGGCTGAGGGGGATGTGGGTGGTGGCCAGCAAGGTGTTCAGGCGCCAGCCGCTGGTGGGAGAGACGGCGGTGAACAGCATTGAGGAGCGCTGGCGTCCAGCCAACTCAGCCAGCCGTTCGGTCTGCCCGGGATAGCGGTGGCCGGCCGCATGCCAGAGGTGTTTGGCGATGGGGGCGGTGACCAGGGCGCGGGACCCCCGTTCCTGCAGCAGTTCGACGGCGCGAGTCAGCCAGCGAAACCCCGCATCGGCTCCGCTGGTGGTGGGCTGTCCTGGCTGAACGCTGGCTTTTAGCGGTTGATCGTCGATCCTGAGGGCTGCGGGGTCGGCAAGGGGGTGGCTCGTTTGCCGCTGCAGTCGCGCGTGGGTGCTGATCAGCGTGCGTCGGCAACCCACCAGCAGGGGTTGGAGCTCTGGGGGGAGCGTGGTTGAGGCGAGGGCTTTGAGCACCACTTCCATGCCGATGCCCGCGGGATCGCCGAGAGCGATCACCAGCTCATGCCTAGGGTTCGTGGAATCGTGGGGGCCCATCGCTGTGCTGCGTTTGCTGCTGCTGGGGTGTTTGTTGGTGGGATTGGCCGCTGGCCTGAGCAATGGCTGGATCGAACTGCATCTCTCCCGTTTCCTTGAGGATGCGAGGCTTTCCCTGCCTGAGGAAGGCGAGGGTTTTGATTTCAACCGTTGGCTGATTGAGGGGGAGAACGCAGGTCAGACGGATTGAGTTTGTCCTGGTTCAGGCAATCCTGCAGCCCAACGCGGTAGTTCGGATGCAGCAATGTGTAACCAAGCTCATGGCAGAGCCTGTGGTTGCTGACGCGGCGGTTCTCGCTCCAGAACGACTGCGCCATTGGACTCATGCTGTCCACGATCTGGTCGAACGGCTCCAGCGGCGGCAGGGCACAACCCAACAGGTCTGCCGCATACCGCATCAGTTCGGCGGTGGGAGCCGGGAGGTCATCCACCACATTTACGATGCTTCTATTGCCCGGGCTTGCCGGAGCGTCCTGTCCGGCGCGATGCATCAGGTGCCAGCAGGCCCCTGCGATGTCTTCCACATGGATGCGGCAGAACACCTGGCCAGGCTTGCCGATCAAGCGGGCCCGCCCTTGCTGCAAGCCGTTGAGCACTGACCGGCCCGGTCCATAAATGCCTGGCAGACGCAGAATCTGGATCGGCAGACCTGAGCGCAACCAAGCTTGTTCGCAGTTGAGGCGGCGCATGCTGCGGTCCAGCGCTGGTGCCGGGTCGTCCTGTTCCGACACCCAACCGCCCTGACGATCGCCGTAAACCCCTGTGGTGGAGAGATAGCCCGCCCAGCGCAGCGGCAGGCTTCTGAGCGTTGGCAGCAGCTTCAATAAGACCGGATCGTTGCCTTCGCGATCCGGGGGGATGGTGGACAGCAGATGGGTCACGCCCTCCAGGGCTGCAGGGTCGAGCTGGTCCTGACCGTTGCTGTCGAACAGCAGATCCGCCTCGGCAGAGTCGAGGGAACGGCGGGTGCAGAGAACCGGTGTTTCCAGAGCTCGGGCCAGGCTGGCCAGACAACGTCCGCTGTATCCGCCGCCCAGCAACAGAAGCTTGGCGTCAGCCGCCAGCGGCTGCGACCGCTTGACAAGATCGGCAAGCATCAGTACACCTGTATTAGGTCAAATGTACTGTCGTGACGTCGTCGTCTCTCCATCGTTCCCGCTCCGGGCCCATCGTGCTCCGGGCCATCCTGACGGCTGCCCTGCTCGTCGGTGCTGTGGTGCTGGCCCCTGAAGACCCAGGCGTTCAGGCCTCCATCTGCCAGCGTCATCACTCCTCGGATGTATGCCGGGTTTGGTGAGCCTCAGGCAGCCTGAGCTGCGATTGAGATGTCGTCCGGCTCGTTGATGGGCTGATCCGGTTGGGCCCACTGCAGCAGGCGGACGGCGAGTCGCAGGTCGCCATCCATCCAGGCCCGGATCGCCATGGCGCGGCGTGGGTCATAAAAGCGCTGTCGCCGGTACCAGTCGAAAACGTCGGCGTCGGATTTGCGGCCATTGCAGGACAAGCAGGCCGGCACACAGTTTTCAGTAACGCTTGAACCCCCTTTGGCCTGAGGGTGAATGTGATCAATTGATTCGGAAGGTTTGCCGCAATAAATGCAACTTTTGCCGGTAAAAGTGTGTAGAGACTGTCGCCATCTTCGAACGCGTAATTTGGGACAGAGTTCGTCGAGAAAAACCGCGTCCCTGCTATGCATCCGAATGCATCGGTTGAGGCAATTCTGCCTTGAACGAAAAGCCCGTCAATGTGTCGAGCGCTGCATTTTCGACAATTTTTCAGCCTGTGATGTGAATCTTGATCTCAATGCTTGCGCGCTGACCTGAGTTCACTAAAGTGTTTGTTTGTGGGGGCCTGTTGGTGCCGCCAAAGCCCACATTGACCTGTTGCCTGGACCTCTCTCCAGCAGGGCTGATCCGGGTGGTCAGCCCGTTTGATGCGGTGACCCAGTCCCAGTTGCGTCGGATCAAGCCCAGGGGCCGTTGGAACGGCGCTGGCCAGGGATGGGATTTTCCCTTGGCCGCAGCCGATGCGCTTCAGCAGGCCCTGGGGCGCCGTTTCCCCGTCACCTCTGCACTGCAGCAGTGGCTCGACTGGTGCCAGCAGCCGCTGCCACCGCTGCCACCGCACCGAACCCTTGTGGCTGCAGCGGATCTCGACGAAGTCCTGCAGGATGGTCGTCGACCTCTGCGCCATCAACGCTCCGGGGTCCGCTGGCTCCTGGCCCGTCGCGGTGCCGTTCTGGCGGATGAGATGGGGTTGGGGAAGACCCTTACAGCTCTGTTGGCGGCCCGTGCCCTGATGCGTTGCGCCGAGCTGCGGTTGCTGGTGGTGGCTCCCGTTGGCCTGCATCCCCACTGGCGCCGGGAATCAGAGGCCCTTGGGGTTGAGCTGGAGCTGGCGAGCTGGGCTCGGCTTCCCGACACCCTGCCACCAGCGGGAACGCTCCTGGTGGTGGATGAAGCGCACTACGCCCAGTCGCTTCAGGCCCAGCGCACGGCTGCCTTGCTGCGTCTGGCCCGTCATCCCCGTCTGCGGGCGATCTGGATGCTCACGGGAACCCCGATGAAGAACGGTCGCCCGTCCCAGCTGTATCCCCTGCTCGCGGCGATGGATCATCCGATTGCTCGGGATCAACGCCAGTTCGAAGAGCGGTATTGCCAGGGGCACTGGCGGGAGGGTCGATCCGGCAAACGTTGGCAGGCGTCCGGCGCCAGTCAGTTGGAGGAGCTGCGGCGCTTAACTCGACCATTGATCCTGCATCGCCGCAAGCAGCAGGTGGTGGACCTTCCTCCCAAGCAGCGACGTCTTCACCCCGTGGCGCTGTCGGAGGCTGAGCTCACGGGTTTCGACCATCGTGTCGAGCTGGTGTTGGACGACTACCGGCATCGGGCTCAGCTCGGAGAGGTGCGACGGGATGCAGAGCACCTGGCTTTGCTCACCTCCATGCGCCAGATCGCTGCGGAATTCAAATTGCCGGCGGCCCAGCAGCTGGTGGAGTCACTGCGCCGGCAAGGCGAGGCTGTAGTGCTGTTCAGTGGCTTCGTGGCCCCATTGCAGCTGTTGCAGCAAACCCTTGGTGGCGAGTTGTTGACCGGTCGTCAGCGCCCTGCTGAACGCCAGGGGAGTGTGGATCGGTTCCAGCAGGGTCAGAACGATTGTCTGTTGGCCACCTTCGGCACCGGTGCCCTTGGCTTCACCCTGCACCGGGCCCGTCATGTGGTGTTGCTGGAACGCCCCTGGACGCCGGGCGATCTCGACCAAGCCGAAGACCGCTGTCATCGTCTGGGAATGGGAGATGGCCTGACCTGTCATTGGCTGCAACTCGGCGCAGCCGACCAGCTGGTGGATGGCTTGTTGGCGAGCAAGGCGGAACGGATCGAGGTGTTGCTGGGGCCCCGGCGTTTGTCGCTGCAACGTCAATCACTCCCCGCCATGGTGCGGGATTGCTTGCAATTGCTCTGACGCACCTGGAGTTCGTGCTGCAGCATCGGGTCGACCGGCTGGCTCGACCGCTTCAGCAGAGACACTGCCGTTGCGACGTCGTCGCAGGCTTTGGCTTGATCGCCAAGCAGGGTCAAGACCAGGGCGCGGTCGCGATGCAGATCGGCCTGATCCGGTGTCTGCTCGATGGCCTCATCACAGCGTTTGACCATCAGCTCAAGCTCATCCATGCGGAACCCGCTGAGGCAACTGGAGACCAGCGGCGTCGGTGTGTTGGCAGGCGTCGCGGGTTGCTTGCTCTGGCAGCCAGCCACCAACACTGCAGCCAGAAGCGTCAGCCCCAGTAGCCCTGAGGGCTCAGTAGCTGTAGCGCGTGGTGTCGTGGCTGCTCTCGATGCTGCTTTCGGTGACGGAGGAGGAGTTTGCAAGGGCGGCAGCGGTGGCTGGTTGGGTGTTCCCGCCGAACAGATCACCAAGGAACTGGCCACAGTCGGGGAAATTGCCGGGGTCCTGGACGACGGCTTCCGTAATCATCACCGAGGCATGCTCCGGGGATGTTTTGAACACGCCGCTGCGCTGCCGTTTGATCACCGCGTAGGCGGCTTTCCAGCTCACCTCGTGGTCGTTGCCGCTGGACCGCATAAAGCAATAGATCTTGGCTCCCTTCTCTTCGGTGGCTTCGGCCGCTTGCAGGGGGGAGATCATGGGGCTGAGAGCGCCGATCAGGGCCGCGGCGGAGAGAACCAGCGATGACCTGATGGGACCCATTACGTCAGTTGTGGATTGATCCCAAGGTATCGATCAGCTTCCAGCTGTCGAGGGCACGATCAGCCGCACCACCAGCGGCAGCACGAGCAGCACGGTGATCAGCCGCACGGCATGGAGAGCGGCTACCGCGGCACCGACGCCGAATTCGGCACCGACCAGGCTCATGCCACTGATGCCACCCGGGGCAGCGCCCAGCAAGGCCACGACGGGATCAATACCGAGCAAGCGGCTGGTCCAGAGGCCGACGACCAGTCCTGTCAGCACCAGCGCCAGGGTGATCAGAACCGCTGGTTTCCAGAGAAGTTGCAGTTGCTCCAAGGATGCTCGCGTCAGGCCAGTTCCGATCACGGTGCCGATGCCGATCTCCAGAACTGTGCGCGTTCCCGCTGGCCATGTGGCTGGTTCCAGCTGGCCGCTCATGCTGACGATGCCAGCACCCAGCAAGGCCCCTGCCAAAGGTGCGGCGGGAATGCCGCTGAACAGAGCCAGCAGTCCGATGGCGGTTCCAGCCAGCAGGTACAGCGCCAGCGTTGCCAAGGAAGGCATCGGTCTCGATCGCGTCATGTCAGCTTGATCTTGAGACAGCGGCGCTCCTGTGTTGTCATCAGCGCAACCATCAGCTTTCGGTGATGACGTCCTCCGTGTCCTTTCGGATCACCCGCACTGCGGAAGATCTCGCGCAAACCATCACGGCTCTGTCGCAGCGTTTGGTGAAACTGGAACAGCGTCAGGAAGCGCTTGAGCTGCAACTGCGCCAGCAGCAGCAGAATCTTAATGCTGTTCCAGACGAAGAGATCTCCACGCTCGAGGGCGTTGAAGCTCTGCTGCGGGAAACGCGGGAGCTCTTGGAGAGCACAGCTCCGATCCCAGAGCCTGAAATGGCTGAAGAGTCCTCCCAGAACCATGCCTGGGGTCAGGAGGCCGAAACAGAAGCGAGCCGCGATGTCGCGTAGGGGTGGCGCGCGGTGCCAAAATAAAAAGAAAGGCAACTATGGCGATCACCATCCCTGCCTCCAATGCTTGTGCCTCTCGCACCTTGCATGGCATGACCATCTGGACCCGGTCAGGTTTCCTTGAAGGTGGTCATCAGCTCGAGAAGCTGGAATTCGCGCTCGCCCTCGCTGAAGCCAAAGGCGATCAGCGCCGTTGCTCGCAGTTGCGTGACCGGATTGCCGATCTGGGGGGCAACGCAGAGGAACCGGGTACCTGATCTGAATTCAAGCGATCGACGGGGTTGATCAACAACCGGGCAGATCGCGTGTGGGATGGTCTAAATATCAATTAGAGCTAATCTTTTGTTGATAAGAGAATTCGAACGTTGACCCTGACGCTTACGAAAACAAAACAATCGGAGACGGCTGCACAACAACGTCATGACCATGAATCGGCAGCTCAGGATCTGTTCATCAAGGCTCGCCACTGCGCAGAAGATGGCCGAATCAATGAGGCGGGCTCGTTGATCTTGCAGGCACTGGGACACGAACGCCGTGCTGGATCTGCCGGGCCTCAGGTTCTTCAGCTCGTTAAGTCTCGTTCTTGATGAACGTTTGAAATTTGTTCAAGCGGGTGACCGGACTCGAACCGGCGACGTCCAGCTTGGGAAGCTGACATTCTACCACTGAATTACACCCGCAAAGGGACGAGATCGCTCTCGCCATCTGTTTTTTAGCCGAGAGCGGCGGAGGCTGCAGCCACCCCTGTTCCCATGCTGCCTTTGTGCAGCCCAAGGGACTGGAGGGTGGATTCAATCGCAGCGACGGCGGTCAGCACATCCCGGTCGCAGACGTAGCCGAGATGGCCGATGCGGAACACCTGACCTTTCAGATGGTCTTGTCCTCCAGCCAGAAGAATGTCGAACTTCTCCTTCACGGCTTTACGCAACTGTTCGGCATCGATGCCTTCGGGGGCCACTGCGGTGATGGCCGGGCTGCCGCAACCCTCGGCGGCAAACAGGGGCAAGCCCATCGCCTTCATGCCTGCCTGGGCGGCAGCGCGATGGCGGGCGTGGCGGGCAAAGATCGCGTCCAGACCTTCCTTCTGCATCATGTCCAGAGCAGCTTCCAGGCCGAAGTAGAGGTTCACGGCCGGGGTGAAGGGGTTGCTGTCCTTCGCCGCCGTTTTCCGGTAAGGGCCCAGATCCAGATAGAACTTGGGCAGATCGGAGCGCTCATAGGCCTCCCAGGCCCGTGCACTCATGGCCACAAAACTGAGTCCCGGTGGAAGCATGTAGCCCTTCTGCGCGCCTGAGGCCACCACATCCAGTCCCCATTCATCCATCGGGACGTTGGTGGCACCAAGGCTGGTGACGCAGTCCGCCAGGGTCAAGGCCGTGCCGTGGGCCTTCACGTGACGGGCAATGCTCTCCAGGTCATTGATCACCCCTGTCGAGGTTTCCGAGTGGGTGAGGATCACGGCCTTGATCGCTTTGGCGCTGTCGGCTTCCAACGCTGAGCGGAAGGCTTCGGGATCGAGGGGTTGGCCCCACTCCGCCTTGATCACATCAACATCCAGTCCGTAGGCGCGGGCCACCTTGACCCAGCGTTCGCCGAACTTGCCGTTGTCACCGCAGAGCACCTTGTCGCCGCGGCTGAGGGTGTTGATGATCCCCGCTTCCATGGCGGCGGTTCCGCTGCCGGTGATCACCAGCACGTCGCTTGTCGTCTGGTGCAGCCACTTGAGCTGTTCGGCGGTCCGCCGCACGATGGCCTGGAACTCCCCGCTGCGGTGGCCGATGGGGTGACGACCCATGGCCTTCAGCACCGTTTCCGGCACCGGGGTGGGGCCCGGAATCATCAGGGTGAGCTTGTCCTGCATGGCGCGGGGGATGCCAATCGGCGACTCTAGAAAACAGCTTGTCCGGTTCCATCGCCCCCTCCAGTTCTGGATTGACCCTGCCGGTGTGGGTGGCGGCGGCGGCCAAGGCGGCCCTGCAGGTGTTGCTTGGTGAGACGTTTGAGCCTGAGCAGCAGTTGAGTCAAGGCTCAGATCAACCGTCTCTGCAGGTGCCGGTCTGCTCAGCGGCTCCTCTGGCCCCAGGAGAGGCCCTGGGCATCAGCCGTTGTGATCCAGGGCCTGGCCTTGATCTGACGCGCGATCTTGAGGTCTGGGTGCGGGTGGCCTGGATCGCTGCATCCCAGCCGGTGCTCGAGCTGCAGGCCGGAGAAGGGGTGGGTCGTTTTGGCGCTGAGGGGGACGTTTGCCTCTCCGGTTTTGCCCGTGGGCTGTTGGAGCGGAATCTGTTGCCCCTGGTGCCGCCGGGTCGGGGCTTGCTGGTGCAGCCGATTCTTCCGAGGGGCCGCGTCCTGGCCGAACGCACCAGCAATGCCGCTTTCGGTGTTGTTGATGGTCTGGCGTTGATCGGTACCCAGGCGGAGGTGCAGCGCAGCGCTGCACCGGATCAACTGCAGCAGGTGTTGGCAGACCTGAGGGCGCTCGCTGCGGATGCGGCGTTTCAGGGACGCCTCGTTCTGGTAATCGGTGAGAACGGCTTGGATCTGGCCTGCCAGCAGGGTCTGGGGCCCGTGTTGAAGGTGGGGAACTGGGTGGGGCCCGTGCTGGTGGCCGCGGCGGAGGCCGGTGTTCGCGATCTGCTGCTGCTGGGTTATCACGGCAAATTGATCAAGCTGGCTGGCGGCATTTTTCACACCCATCACCATCTGGCCGACGGCCGTCTGGAGGTGCTTGTGGCCCTGGGGCTGGATGCCGGTCTGTCGGTGGCCAAGTTGCTGCAACTGCGGGGTGCTGCATCCGTTGAGGAGGCCTTTCAGGCACTGGAGGCCGATCAAGCCATGGCCCTTGGCCAGCATCTGGCCGCGATCGTGGAGCGGCGGAGCCAGTCCTATGTGGATCGCTACGGCGCCTGGTCGATGCGGATTGGTGCTGCCCTGTTCGATCGAAGCCGCACCCTGCGCTGGTGGGGACCGGAGGGGGAGAAGCGCTTCTTTACATTGAGGGATTGACGCTCGTCCGCGAGCGATACCTCCCAGGATCGATGTCCCAGCCCTCGTCCGACGGTCAGCGTCAGCCGGCCATCGTCATCCTTGATTTCGGCTCCCAGTATTCGGAGCTGATCGCCCGGCGCGTGCGCGAGACCGAGGTGTTCTCGGTGGTGCTCGGTTACAGCACGTCGGCCGAGGAGCTGCGACGCATGGCTCCGAGGGGAATCATCCTCAGCGGTGGTCCCAGTTCCGTGTACGCCGAACATGCGCCGCTCTGCGATCCCGGCATCTGGGATCTGGGCATTCCCGTGCTGGGGGTTTGCTACGGGATGCAGCTGATGGTGCAGCAGCTTGGGGGCGTTGTGGAAGCCGCCACGGGCAAGGCCGAATACGGCAAGGCGCCCCTGGAAGTGGACGACCCCACGGACCTGCTCACCAATGTCGACAACGGTTCGACGATGTGGATGAGCCATGGCGACTCAGTGAAGGCTCTGCCCGATGGGTTTGTGCGTCTGGCCCACACCGCCAACACGCCGGAGGCGGCGGTGGCGCACCTGCAACGCAAGCTCTACGGGGTGCAATTCCACCCCGAGGTGGTGCATTCCACCTGCGGCATGGCCCTGATCCGCAATTTCGTGTATCACGTTTGCGGTTGTGATCCGGATTGGACCACCGCGGCGTTCATCGATGAGGCCGTTGGCCTGGTGCGGGAGCAGGTGGGCGACAAGCGCGTTCTGTTGGCTCTCTCCGGTGGGGTGGATTCATCCACCCTCGCCTTCCTGCTCAAAAAGGCGATTGGTGATCAGCTCACCTGCATGTTCATCGACCAGGGCTTCATGCGGAAGGGTGAGCCCGAGTTCCTCATGGACTTCTTCGATCGGAAGTTCAACATCCATGTGGAGTACATCAATGCCCGTCAGCGGTTCATCGGCAAGCTGAAGGGCATCACCGATCCGGAGGAGAAGCGCAAGATCATCGGCACCGAGTTCATCCGGGTGTTCGAAGAGGAGAGCAAGCGGCTCGGGCCCTTCGATTACCTGGCCCAGGGCACGCTTTATCCCGACGTGATCGAAAGCGCCGGCACCAACGTGGACCCCAAGACGGGCGAGCGGGTTGCCGTGAAGATCAAGAGCCACCACAACGTGGGCGGTCTTCCCAAAGACCTTCAGTTCAAGCTTGTGGAGCCCCTGCGCAAGCTGTTCAAGGATGAAGTGCGCAAGGTGGGCCGCAGCCTTGGCCTGCCCGAGGAGATCGTGCGCCGCCATCCCTTCCCGGGGCCTGGTCTGGCCATCCGCATCTTGGGTGAAGTTACCGACGAGAAGCTGGACTGCCTGCGTGATGCCGACCTGATTGTTCGCCAGGAAATCAAGGAAGCAGGGCTGTATCACGACATCTGGCAGGCCTTTGCCGTGCTGCTGCCCGTGCGTTCGGTTGGGGTGATGGGGGACAAACGCACCTATGCCTGGCCGATCGTGCTGCGTTGTGTGTCCAGTGAGGACGGCATGACCGCCGATTGGTCCCGACTTCCCTACGACCTTATGGAGACCATCTCCAATCGGATCGTGAATGAGGTGAAGGGGGTGAACCGGGTGGTGCTCGACATCACCAGCAAGCCCCCCGGCACGATCGAGTGGGAATAACTCGCGGCTGACGCAGGCTGAATCACAGCTGGCGACGGCCCTGCATCACCGATACCTTGGGCCACCGGCCTTTGGGAAATGACGGCGACACAACAGCAGGATGTTCAGCTGCAGCGTCGGCTGCAGCAGGACAGCATTCAGCTGGGTGGCCGCACGATCTATCTGAACCCTTTCCTCTATTGGCGGCGGTTCGACAGCAACACCGATCGCTGGCTGCGGGAGCCCGGCCAGCTGACGGAGGATCAGATCACGGCCAACCGCAGCCGTTTTTACCCCGAACTCGACTGGGGACAGCTGGATGATCACGCCACCGCAGTCCACGATGGCGCTGTGGAGATGTTCCTCAAGAGCCTGGAGCTGATCAGCACCTTCCATCCCGAACTGGGTTCCGGGCAGATGCTCGAGGTGGAACGCAAGATGACGATCACCAAGAAGCGGGCCTTCGAGCGTTGGGTGGACAAGGCGATCCGGCGGCGTCAGCGCGACGAAACCCGTGAGCACCGCCGCTTTGAGCGCAGCCGCTTCTGGCGTGCCTGGCGCGAGTGGATTCTGCTGGACACCACCCAGAAAGCCCTGGTGCCTGTCGTGATGCTGATGGTGCTCAGTGGCGTGATGGGATGGTCCCTGGCGGCGGACCGTGCCGCTTGTCCGACATTGGCGCTTCCTTCGGGACAGACTGGGGTCCGTTGATCTGGCCCCATGGCCGCTGATTCCAACTCCGACAACCCGCTCGACCAGTTGCGTCTGTCTTTGATGCAGGATGTGCTCCCAGTGGGGCTGGCCGTGCTGGAACGTGCCCGTCAGGGGGGTCCCGGCAAGGTGATGGAGGTGTTTACGGCCGGCTCGGAGGACCCCATCGCTGATTTGCGTCAGGAGGGTGAGCCCGTGGCGCGCGACGTGCGAGAACAGCTGGATGCCGTGAGCCCCGGGCTGGGCAATCCGGTGATGCCGGTTTCGGTCTCTGTGGACGAACCCGCAACGGTTGAACAGGACGGGCCCGACGATTTGCTGCCGACCTTGCGGCGGATCGAAGAGCGCCTCGAGGAGTTGCGCCGCCGTTTGCCAGCGCAGCAACAGGAATGACCCGTTCCGCCCAGCAGCGTCAGACCGGTCTGCGTCAGCAACCTCTGGTGCTGCTGGTGTTGGTGCTGCTGTTTTGCAGCGCCATGGTTAGCCGCCTGGTCTGGATGCAGCTGCTGGAGGGGTCGCGCTTTCGTGAACTGGCGGATGAAAATCGCATCCGTCTGGTGCCACGCTCGCCCATTCGCGGTCGGTTGCTTGATCGCAAAGGCCGGGTGCTGGCCACCAGCAAACTCACTTACTCCCTGTACCTCGAGCCGCGTCTGGTCAGCGATGACGACTGGCCTGATCTGCGGGAACGCTTGGCACGGCTGTTGCGCCTGAAGCCTGATCTGCTCGACCAGCGCCGGCAAAAGGGCCTGGATCGGGATGGTTACCGCACCACGTTGGCCCTCGATCTCAAGCCGGAACAGGTGCTGCGCTTCCGGGAACAGGCCTTGGGGTTGCGGGGTGCCCAGGTGGATGTCGACATCCTGCGCTCCTATCCCAATGGAACCCTGGCGGCCCATGCCCTCGGCTACACCCAGCCGATCACGGAAAGCGAATTCGAAATCCTGGCGGAGAAGGGATACAAGATTCGCGACCGCATTGGTCGTACCGGTGTTGAAGCGGCTTACGAGCGCCATCTGCGTGGGAAGTGGGGCGGCCAGATGCTCGAGGTGAATGCCATGGGCGAGGTCCAGCGCAATCTGGGCGATCGACCGTCTCAAGCAGGAAAGGATCTGGTGCTCACCCTCGACCTGGATCTGCAGCGGGTGGCGGAGCAGGCGCTGGCCGACAAGCCCGGTGGCGCCGTGGTGGCGTTGGAGGCGGCAACGGGTGCCGTGTTGGCTTTGGCCAGCCGTCCCAGTTTTGATCCGAATTTCTTCTCCAAGCTGATCACTACCCAGAAGGAGTACGACGCCCTCTTCTCCAATCCGAAGAAGCCGTTGCTGTCCCGGGCTATGAATCCCTATGACCCCGGCAGCACCTGGAAGCCGGTGACGGCGATGGCGGGCATGGAGTCGGGCCAATTCCCGCCCGACACCAAGCTCTACACCACGGCCTGCATCACCTACGGCGGCCATTGCTTCTCGGATCACAACGGTGCTGGTTTCGGTCATATCGGCTATGCCGATGCCCTGCGCTTTTCCAGCAACACGTTTTTTTATCAAGTGGGCGTAGGGGTTGGCTCCAAAGCTCTCAAACAGGCGGCTGATCAGCTGGGCTTCCAGCAGAAAACCGGCATTGAGATCGGCTGGGAAGAGAGTGTCGGGCTTGTGGGGGATGAAGACTGGGCTGCCCGCGGCCGCGGCTGGACCGATCCCGGCACCACTCCATGGATCCCGGAGGACATGGCCAGTGCCTCCATTGGCCAGTCCGTGGTGCAGATCACTCCCTTGCAGTTGGCCCGTGCTTATGCGGTGTTCGCCAATGGTGGTTGGTTGGTGACGCCCCATCTCGCCGCCGGTGACATCGACTGGCTGAGTCCGGAGCACCGCACCAAGGTGTCGATGAAGCCATCAACGTTGCAAACGATCCGGGAGGGCCTGCGCAAAGTGGTGGAGGCCGGAACCGGTGCCGGACTCAATGGCCCTGGCATTCCTGTGGCCGCTGGCAAAACCGGAACGGCTGAAGACAGCACGGGAGGCCCTGATCACGCCTGGTTCGTCTGCTATGCCCCATATTCCGACGGCAAGATCGTTGTGGTGGCCTTTGCCCAGAACACTCCTGGCGGGGGATCGGTTCACGCTCTACCCATGGCCAAGAAGGTGCTGGCCGAGTGGGAGCGCACCCGGCAGCGCTAGGCGGCCGTGAGTTGAGGCGCTGACAGCACCGTGCGGTAATAAGTCCGCAATTGTTCGGTGGCGCCTGCCCAGCCCCAGCGCTCGGCTTCGGCGCGGGCAGCACTGCGCAGGGCCTGGCGTTCCAGGTCGTTGCCCAGCAGGCGGCGGGTGGCTTCGATCAGGCTTGCAGCGCCACCATCGGCGCCGTCGGGTTCATAGAGGCAGCCGTTGACGCCGTCGGTGATGATGTCGGGGATGCCGCCACGGTTGGCGCCGACCACCGGACAGCCGGCTGCCATAGCTTCCAGCAGCACCAGCCCCAGCGTTTCGGTGCTGGAGGGGAAGAGGAAGGCATCGCCGCTGGCGTAGGCCCCTGCCAGGTCGTCCCCGGCGAGGTAGCCGACGAAGGTGGTGGCTGTTCCCTCGAAGTGCTTCTCCAGTTGTTGGCGGTGGGGACCATCGCCCACCAGGGCCAGTCGTGCATCGGGAAGGGCCTCCAGCACGGGGCGGATCCGTTCGATCTGCTTCTCCGCCGAGAGGCGGCCGACGTAGAGCAGCAGCGCTCCACGGTCGTCATGGCCCCCGAGAAGCCGTTGGCGCAATTCCGCGCTGCGCAGCTCGGGACGGAACAACTCCGTGTCCACGCCCCGCTGCCACAGATCAGTGTGCTGAATGCCTTTGTCGCTGAGCTCCTTCACCATGGCGGTGGAGGTGCACAGATTCAGCAGGGCCTGGTTATGGGCGGCCTTGAGCATTTCCCAAAGCAGGGGCTCCAGCATTCCCAGGCCGTAGTGCTCGAGGTACTTGGGCAGGTGGGTGTGATAACTCGCGACCAGGGGGATGCCTTTGTTTTTTGCGAGCCAGATGCCGCCAAGACCCAGCACCGCCGGGTTCACAACGTGGATCAGATCGGGTTGAAACGCATCGATCGCGTCGGACACCGCCGGGCGAGGCAAGGCCAGTTTGAGCTCGGGATAGAGCGGCAGCGGCATTGCCGGAACACCGATCAGGCGTGCCCCCATGTACTCATCTGGACAGCCCTCCGGGCAGAAGACCACCACTTCATCGCCGGCGTCCACCAGATGCTTCACCGTCTTGGTCAGACGGGTGACGATGCCATCAACCTTCGGCAGGAAAGTTTCGGTGAAGAAGGCGACTTTCAAGGATGAAGCTCGATCAGGACGCGGTGCCGATGGCCTGGGCCTGGGTTTTGGTCCAGGCGGAGGTGCAGAGGATGCGATTGCGGTCGCAACGGTCGGCGTAGCGGGTGGCGATTTCCACCACTTCCTTCAGCAGGCCGTCATCGAGGGTGGTGGGGTCGAGGCCCAGCTCGATGAAGCAGCGGTTGTCCACGATCAGATCGTTTTCAACAGCCTCGTTGCGGGGGTTGGGCAGGTTGTTGACCTGAGCCCCGGTGAGGGCAGCCACCTTCTTGGCCAGTTCACCCACCTGATGGCTCTCGGTCATCTGGTTGAAGATCTTCACCCGCTCCCCTTGTTCCGGAGGGTTCTCCAGCGCCAGCTGGACGCAGCGCACGGAATCGCGGATATGGATGAAGGCGCGGGTCTGGCCCCCGGTTCCATGAACGGTGAGCGGATAGCCGATGGCGGCTTGCATCAGGAAGCGGTTCAGCACCGTGCCGTAATCGCCGTCGTAATCAAAGCGATTGGTGAGTCGCGGGTCACGGTCTGTGGCATCGGTGTTGGTTCCCCAGACGATGCCCTGGTGCAGGTCGGTGATGCGGACCTTGTCGTTCTTGTTGTAGTAGAGGAAGAGCAGCTGGTCGAGCGTCTTCGTCATGTGATAGACGCTGCCGGGGCTTGCCGGGTGGAGGATTTCCTCCTCAAAGCGGCTGCCGTCGGGCTGGGGCACCTCTACCTTGAGGTAGCCCTCAGGGATGGTTGCGCCGCGGTGGGAGCCATAGCCGTAGACACCCATGGTGCCGAGGTGCACCACGTGGATGTCCTGACCGCTTTCAACGATGGCCGCCAGCAGGTTGTGGGTGCCGTTGACGTTGTTATCGACGGTGTAGCGCTTGGTGGCGCTGCTCTTCATCGAATAGGGGGCGGCCCGCTGTTCCGCGAAGTGGACCACGGAATCGGGGCGCTCGTCCCGGAGCAGATCCAGCAACCGCTGGTACTCATGGGCGATGTCCATGTGGACAAACCTCATCGGCTTGCCGCCGGTTTCCTCCCAGACTTTGAGGCGCTCACCGATGCTCACGATCGGTGTCAGCGACTCAACTTCAAGGTCGATGTCGATCTTGCGACGGCTGAGGTTGTCCACGATCAGAACGTCGTGGCCCTGATCCGCCAGGTTCACCGCACAGGGCCAGCCGCAGAAGCCGTCACCGCCGAGAACGAGAACTTTCACCCCAAACTCCTGCTGGAACGAGCGTGATGCTCAGTCTTGGCAAGCTACTACAGGGATTTTCAGTGTGAACCGTCTCAGCTGATGGCGACGGTCACCGCCACCATCGCGGCCACGATCAATCCACCGCTCACCAACATCATCATTGAGCTGCGGTTACGGCTCTGGCTGGTGGCGACGTCCATCACCTCCATGCGTGGCTCCTTGGCGAAGGCGTTGAGACGACCGCCGTCTTCCGTGGTGACCGACATGGGTCCAATGCGACTGGTCGGACCTTATGAGTCCAAATGCTCATTGCCTGCCTTTGTGAAGCAGGCTTCACCTCACTTCACGTCTCTTCACTTCATTGGGGTGACTGCACCAGGCCCGTGGTCGGTGAGCTGGCAGAGGCCTGATCCCTCCGCGGCAAGCGCCCGGAGAGGTGGGCGGTCCGCCCGGCCATCACTGCCTGACCCATGGCCTCGGCCATTCCGGCGGGGTCGCCCGCCAGGGCGATGGCGCTGTTGACCAGCACGGCATCGGCGCCCATCTCGAGGGCCTGTGCCGCCTCGCTTGGAACACCAATGCCGGCATCCACCACCACTGGAACCCCGGCGTTTTCGATGATTAGACCGATGTTGGCGGCATTGTTGAGTCCCTGACCCGAGCCGATCGGAGAGCCCAGAGGCATCACCGTGGCGCATCCGACCTCCTCCAGCCGTTTGGCCAGCAGGGGATCTGCATTGATGTAAGGCAGAACTGTGAACCCTTCCTTCACCAGTTGTTCTGCGGCGTTCAGGGTGCCGATTGGATCGGGCAGAAGATGCCGGGAGTCAGGAATCACCTCCAGCTTCACGAAGGTGTTGTCCTCCTGTCCCGCCAGCTTGGCCAGCTCCCGTCCAAGCCGTGCCACGCGCACTGCCTCTTCGGCATCGGTGCAGCCCGCCGTGTTGGGCAGCATCCATATCCGCCGCCAATCAATGGCTTCCATCAGGCCCTCATGGCCTGCGGCCACGGTCTGCACCCGGCGCACGGCCACCGTGACCATGTCGCAGCCGGATCTCTCGATGCTCTGCTGCATCGATGCCATGGATGGATATTTGCCGGTGCCCGTGAACAGGCGGCTGTTGAACTGACGTCCGCCGATGGTCAGGGGGTCGGAGCTGGGGGAGGGCGAATCCATGACGCGTCTGAGCAAAAGGGCCTACCGTTCCTGCATCATCCATCGTCTTCCATGCCGCTCCTGCTCGCCATGGATCTCCCGGCTGGCAGCCAGGTGCCGTTTAAGACCAACCCTCAGCTGCCTCTGGATCCGATTCAGCTGGCGGTTCCTCTGGAGCTCGATGCCATCGAAGTCGAGAGCTTCGACCCTGTCGCACGCGCTGCTGAGCTGGCGGTATCGCTGCCCCGCCAATGGTGCGGCACGTTTGAACCCTTTGATGGAAATCCCACCGTTGATGTCACGTTGGACATCACCCAGATGACGGCCATGGGCCAGATGGTGGACCTTCGGGGCACGATGACCCTTGGCTCCGTGACCACACCGGTACAAGGCAATCTCCATGCCAGGTCGGATCAGCTTGATCTCATTCCCTTGGCGGATCCTTTGATTGCAGGCCTTGAGCCTGGTGGCGTCTTCCTTGGCCTGCAGATGTTCAGTCCCACCAGCTGGCAGGCACCTCGTCTGATCAACGTGGCCAATCCCAGCACTGGAGTGGGTGGACGTCTGGCATTGACCAGTGGCTGTGAGGAAGAACCCCCGGTTCAGCCGCTCTGGTGACCATATTTTTGTGAGGCAACAAGGAGATCTGAAAGAACTCAGCTGTTCCGCCGTTTGAGTTTCTTCAGCCCTTTCTTTGCAGTGGCGTTGTCGGGTTCCAGTTGAAGTGTCTGCTCATAGAGGGAGATCGCCTCAGCGTCCTTCAGCAGCTTCTCCTGAGCAAAAGCCAGGTTATTGAGGGCTACGGGGTAGTCCGCTTTCGACTTCAGAGCAAGCTTGTAATGCTTGGTGGCACCGGAGTAATCCTTTTGTGCTGCCAAAGCAAAGCCAAGAGCGTTTTCGATCAGCGCACGGGCTTCATCCGGCTCACCACTCAGGCGTTTCAGTGCCTGCTTCAGGGTGGCAGCCGCCTGCGGGTACAACCGCTTTCGCAATTGAACGGATCCGAGTTCGTAGAGGTCAGACGCCTGTCGTGACGAGGCCGTGTCGGATTTCTCGAGCTCAATCAGGCGTGCTTCATCACGACGCACACGAAAAAATTGTCGGCCAACCACCACCGCAACGATGGCAAGCAGGCCGACCAGGCCCAGCAGGTAGGTCTGGGGCAGCAGGTTCACGGTTGGGAAATTCAGCTCTTAGCTGCAGCCACGACGTTGGTGAAGCTGCCGGGGTCAACAACTGCTAGCTGAGCCAGCATCTTGCGGTTCAGGCGCACATCGGCCTTCTTGAGACCGCCCATCAGACGGCTGTAGCTCACACCATTGAGGCGGGCAGCTGCGTTGATGCGGGCAATCCAAAGGCGACGGAAATCACGCTTGCGACGACGACGATCGCGGTAAGCATTGCAGAGGGCTTTCATCACCCGCTGGTTTGCTGTACGGAACAGGGTTCCGTTGCCACCACGGAAGCCACGGGCCAGACGCAGGATCTTGTTGCGGCGTTTACGGGCGACGTTGCCTCTCTTGACGCGGGCCATGAGGTTGGAAGGGTTGGATCAGGTCTTGTTGAACGGTCTCGTCTGAGCAGCTGTGCTCAGGCGTAGGGCATCATCAGGGTCACGCGCTCTTCATCGGTGCGGTCCACCACGGCCTTGGTGGCCAGATGACGCTTCTGCTTGGGCGTTTTGTGGTCCAGCAGGTGGTTCCGGAAAGCGCGACGACGCAGAAATTTGCCAGTGCCGGTCGCTTTGAACCGCTTCGCGGCAGCTTTGCGGGTCTTCAGCTTGGGCATTGGTCTGCTCGTTCGGACACAAACGACAACAATACGTCCCGACGTGCCCCCTGCTGAATGATTCGGTTCCTGACGCTCACATTGCTGCTTTGCGTGGGCCTGGGCTGCCGCGCCCGTGAGCAGGGTGATGGCCTGCAATCCGCCGTGTCTGAGCCCCCGGTGGTGGAACCGGTTCAGCGGGCGACGCACCGTTCTGTCGCTGACCCACCGCGGGTTGAAGGTCATGAACCGGTGCTCTGGGTGGCCTTGGAGGATCACCTTGGTGCCACGGCGACCGCCGCTGCTTTGAACCTGCGTGCCTTTGCCGGATCGCTCACTCTTCGCGACGCCACCGGGGAGCAAGGGATTGGTTCAGGTTTCGTGATCACCTGGCGAAGCGTTGCCTTGGCCCGTCCGCTCAAGTTGGCCCGCCGGATTGCAGGTCCCTACGCCAGCTTTGAGTCGGCGGATCGTGTTGCCTCCCGTTGGCGTGCTCTTGGAGTTGCGGCCGAGGTGGCCCATCCCAAGGAGTGGGAGGTGTGGGCGCCGGAGGGCTCGCCTGTTCCCGATGGTCTGGCCGTGCGCGATTGGCAAAGCACCGTCACCAGCACCGTCGAACCGGTGTTGCAGACGCTGGAGGGTGAGCGCCCCCTGCAAGGACCTCTCTTGATTGAGGCCTCGGATGGGTTGCTCTGGGCGGGTGGACGTTTTGAAGGGCCCTTCCGCTTGCAAATGGATGCCTATGGCAGCTGGACCCTTGTGGAGCAGGTGCCGGTGGAGCGCTACCTCGAGGGGGTGGTGCCCCATGAGATCGGTGCCGGTTCACCGATGGCGGCGTTGCAGGCCCAGACCGTTCTGGCGCGCACCTGGGCTCTGGCCAACAGCCATCGCTTCAGCGTTGATGGCTATCACCTCTGCAGCGACACCCAGTGTCAGGTCTACAGCGATCCCCGCCATGCGGGAGCTGCTGTGCGCGAGGCGATTGCAGCCACCCAGGGCAAGTTGCTCAGCCTGAACAATCAGCCGATCAGCGCCGTGTATCACGCCACCAACGGCGGGGTGATGGCTGCCGGGCCGGAAGCCTGGGCCATGCAGCCCACCACTTATTTGCGTGCGCAGCCGGATGGGGATGAGGGCTGGAGCAACCGTCATCCCTTGCCCCTGCAGCAGCGCCAGGCGGTGCAGGTGCTGCTGGCGGATCGCAGCGGGGCCTTTGGCCAGCGGCACCCCCGCTTCCGCTGGACCCGAATCCTTTCGGGCCCGACCTTGCGTCAGGCCCTTGGCGCAGCCGCAGACCCGCTGGTTTCGCCTTTGCAATTGAAGGTGCTCGAGCGGGGCGCCAGCGGCAGGGTGCTGGCCTTGCAGATCTCAGGCAGCAGCGACGCCGCTCCGGTCATCCTCAAGTTGGATGCCATTCGCCGGACCCTCCGCACGCTGCCCAGCACCCTGTTCGTCTTGGAGCCTCAGGGGACTGAACGCTGGTTGGTGGTTGGTGGTGGCTTTGGCCATGGGGCTGGTTTGTCGCAGGCTGGAGCCATTGATCTGGCTTGGCGTGGCTGGCCTGTGGAGCGGATCCTGAGCCATTACTACCCAGGGACTGTCTACGGCCCACTCTCAACACTGGTGCAGTCCCCTTAAAGTCCTTCCCACCTGGGCAGCTGGATGAGCTCGAACGCCACATCGGGTGATCACCGTCGGGTGAAATCGGCAGCGTTCCTGTTCGCATGCGGATGTGCTGGTGCTGCTCCCCACTGGCTGGACTCCGCCCGTTCGCTCTGGCCCGCCATCAGTCTTGCCCTGATGCTTGGGGGCTATGGCCTCCGTTCCGTCATGCGCGGGCAGCTGATGCGTGGGTCATCGGTGTCCATGCCGGAGATTGATCGGACGAAGCTTCCCAGCCTGGATGTGGTGGTGGCCGCCCGCGACGAAGAGGCGGTGGTGCCGCGTTTGGTGGAACGGCTTACTTCACTGCGTTATCCGTCCGGGCAGCTCACCACCTGTGTGATCGACGACGGCAGTCTTGACCGAACTTCTGAGCTGCTGGACGATCTGGCCAGCCAGCACCCTGAGCTGAACGTGATCCATCGCCAGCGCAATGCCGGTGGGGGCAAGTCGGGTGCGCTCAACACCGCTTTGGGCTGCCTCAAAGGTGAGTGGCTGCTGGTGCTTGATGCGGATGCTCAGTTGCAGGACGACTTACTCGAGCGCCTTGTTCCCTACGCCGTGGAGGGTGGCTGGTCGGCGGTGCAGCTGCGCAAGGCCGTGATTGATGCCGATCGCAATTGGTTGACCCGATCCCAGGCGATGGAGATGGCTCTGGATTCGGTGATCCAGTCGGGCCGACTGGCCAATGGAGGCGTGGCCGAACTGCGGGGGAACGGACAGCTGATCAAGCGCTCCGTGCTCGAGTCCAGTGGTGGTTTCAATGAAGACACCGTCACCGATGACCTGGATCTCAGCTTCCGCCTGCTGACCCATGGGGCCTTGGTGGGATTGTTGTGGGACCCTCCGGTCCAGGAAGAGGCGGTTCCTGGTCTCCATGCCTTGTGGAAACAACGGCAGCGCTGGGCGGAAGGCGGATTGCAGCGCTTCTTTGATTACTGGCCGGTGCTGACCTCGGCCCAGCTCAGTTTTCGCCAGCGTTGGGATCTGACGGCCTTTTTTCTGCTCCAGTACGCCCTGCCGGTGGTGTCCTTCGCTGATCTGAGCACGGCTCTGATCACCCGAAGCCTGCCGGTCTACTGGCCCTTGTCTGTTGTGGCCTTCAGCGTTTCGGGTCTGGCTTACTGGCGCGGCTGTCGTGGTGGCAGCGAAGGGCCGGAGATCCCCTCAGCGAGCCTGGCCAATCTCCTTGTGGCGATCGCCTACCTCGGCCACTGGTTTGTGGTGATTCCCTGGGTGACGCTGCGGATGTCACTGCTCCCCAAACGCTTGGTCTGGGCCAAAACCAGCCATGGTCAGGAGCATCCGGTTCAGGCCTGAGGTTGTTGCCTGTTGAACGGCATGACCGTGGCGAGGGTCGTTGAATCGACGTTCACTCAGTTGACGTCGTCAACGTCGAGCACCTGACCATTGAAGAAGTCCGCCAGGTTGCGGGCCTGACGATCCAGGCCTGAGGGAGGACTGGGTTGAGGGTTGGGTTCTGCTGGTGCAGTTGCCGGGTTGGCGTCCAATGGTTTGGCTTGGGTGTGCGGCAGTTCTGGCGCTGACACCGGAGCTGACGCTGGTGTTGCTGAGGGTGCCGGAGTTGGGGGCTCGACCGCTGCTGGGGCTGTTGCGACCGGGGCTGTCCCGACCGGCATGGTTGTGATGTCCGGAGCGATCGGGGGGGGTGTGGTCGGTGGAGTGATTGATGGTGGTGTGACCGGGGCTGTTGCCAGCGGAGGTGGCATGGCGCTGTTACTGGCCTCCAGCACCAGCTGCCGCGAGCCTCCAAGCGCTTTGGCCACGGCCTGTTCCAGCAGGGATGCTCGGCTCTGCACCATCCCCATCCAGTTGCCTGCCACCTGCACAACGGCACGGTTGGCATCAAGGCGCACCAGTTGGGCCTGCTGCGACAGCAGCATTCGGGTGGAGGGCAGTTCGAGGCTGCCCAGGATCTGTTGCCAGAGCTCGGGCAGGTTGGTGCTGGCGGCCGTTGCAGGGGTGGAGACCGCCGGCAGTTCCGGTGATGGCGCAGGGCCAGGTTTTGGGCTGGGGCTGGGCGCCTCGATTGCTGGGGTTGCTGCAGGGGCTGCGGCGGAAGCCGTGGGAGCAGGAGGGGCGACTGGTGTTGTCGGTGGGCTTGCTGCTGCCGGCTGCGTTGTTGCTGGTTGTCTTGGGGCCGGCGCTGCGGCTGCGCTCTGAGCCGCCACCGGTTCCGCCAGCAACCCCAAAAGCAGCACTTCCAGCCACAGGCGCGGCTGCACGCTTTGGCGCAGTTGTTGCTCGGTGCCGCGCAGTTGTGCCTGCCATTGCAGCAAGCGGACCCTGCCGATGGTCTTGGCGAGGGCGGGCAGCTGCTCGCGGAACTGGGGCGACACGCTGGTGAGTTCCAGTCGCTCCGGAGCGGCGGCCATCAGCACCAGATCGCGCAGCATCCCGGCCAGACCCTGCAGCACGGCCCCGGGATCCCGGCCCCGGTCCAGCAGGTTGCGGGTGGCCTCCAGCAGCTGCACAGGTTCGGCGCTGCTCATGGCCCCCACCAGCTCCAGCAGTTCCTGCTCGGGCACGGCCCCCAGCAGATCCCATACCGCAGCGGCTTCGATCGGTGGCGGCAGCAGGCTCAGCTGATCCAGCAGGCTTTCCGCATCACGCAGGCCTCCCTGAGACCGCTGAGCCACCACATGAATGGCCTCAGGCTTGATCTCGATCGCTTCCTGTGCGGCGATCCAGCTCAGATGCTTGTTGAGGGCATCCAGAGGAATGCGGCGGAAATCAAAGCGTTGACAACGGCTGAGGATCGTTGGCAGCACCCGTTGCGGGTCGGTGGTGGCGAGCACGAACACCACCTGCGGCGGGGGCTCCTCCAGGGTTTTCAGTAGGGCGTTGAAGGCTGCTGTGGAGAGCATGTGGCACTCGTCCACCACGTACACCTTCCAGCGGGCCTGCACCGGTGCGAAGCGGGAGCGTTCGATCAGCTCGCGGATGTTGTCGACGCCGGTGTTGGAGGCGGCATCGATCTCGATCACATCGAGGGCGGTGCCGGCGGCGATCGTGGTGCAGAGCTCACAGGTGCCACAGGGCTCTGGAGTGGGCCCCTCGCTGTTCAGGCAATTGAGCGAGCGGGCCAGGATGCGGGCGCTGGAGGTTTTGCCGGTGCCGCGGGGGCCGCTGAACAGATAGGCCGGGGCAATCCGATTGCTGGTGAGGGCGTGGCCCAGGGTGGCGGCGATCGCCTCCTGCCCCACCAGCTGATCAAAGCGCTGGGGCCGGTATTTGTGATGCAGCGGCTGGTAGGCCGAACTCATGCGCCGCGAGCGTTGAGAGGAGATTACTCAGAGGAATCGGAGCCTGGGAGGGCGGGGTGCTGCTGGAGCAGGGCATCAATGCGTTGTTTCAGGTCTTCGACGGCGGCCAGTTCATCGGCCAGGCTCTGGCCCGTGAGCAACAGCCGGCGATCGGTTCCCTCTCCTGCTCGTTCCAGCAGACCCTCCAACTTGTGCAGCAGCGAGAGGCGCAGGCGTTCCAGCTTCTCCACGCCTCGCCTGGCCATGGCGCGGGCGTCGTCATCGAGCAGGCCCCGTTGCATCAGGAGCTCCAGGCCCCGCATCAGCGCCGAAGGCATCAGCCCGCTCCAGTGGCGGGCCCGTTCCAGCACGGAGTCCACCTGGCCACTGCGATGACGTCCGGTTTTGCACCAGGTGGCGAAGTGCTCGCAGTTGTTGAACAGCAGGTTGTAGTCCTGCTCTCCCAGACGCCCCATGGCCCGGCGCAGGGTCACACCCTGCGGAGACGCCTCGACGTAGTTGATCACCCGCAGCGGTTGGTCCTGGCTGAACTCCTCCAAGGGGCTGCGCAGAATTTCACGCCCTTCCAGATAGTGGGCGACGGTTCCGTCCCCGAGGTCGATGCCGTGGTGGTTGAACAGGCCGTGCTGACGCGGCACCTCCAGGTGGTCAGCGGCAGCCAAGACTTCAGGCGGTCTTCTGTTGTTCCGCGCCAGGCAGGGGCAGCACTTTGCCGCCCGTGTGTTCCTCCACCATCGCCCGGGTGACGGTGAACTCCTTCACCGATGTCTGGGATGGCAGGTCGTACATCAGGTCTAGCATCAGCTCCTCAACGATGCCGCGCAAGGCGCGGGCCCCGGTCTTGCGCCGGTGAGCCTCCTGGGCGATCGCTTCGATGGCGTCATCGGCGAACTGCAGTTGCACGTTGTCCATGCTCAGCAGGGTGCGGAACTGCTTCACCAGAGCATCGCGGGGTTCGGTGAGGATCGATTGCAGGGCGCTTTCGTCCAGGGGCTCCAGCACGGCACTCACCGGCATCCGGCCGATGAATTCGGGGATCAGGCCATAGCGCACCAGATCATCCGGCTCCAGGTGCCGCAGCACCTGGGCGGCCTGAAGGTCGCGATTGGCGCGGCTGCGTCCACGGCCGTCGCTGGGCATGAAGCCGATGGCATTGCGGCCCATGCGTTTCTGCACCACGTCGTCCAGACCGACGAAGGCACCACCGCAGATGAACAGGATCTGGCTGGTGTCGATCTGGATGCAGTCCTGATAGGGGTGCTTGCGCCCGCCCTGGGGCGGCACGTTGGCCACCGTGCCCTCCAGCATTTTCAGCAGGGCCTGCTGCACACCTTCGCCGGACACATCCCTTGTAATTGAGGGGTTCTCGCTCTTGCGGGCGATCTTGTCGATTTCATCGATGTAGATGATCCCCCGCTGGGCTTGGTCCACATCCATATCGGCCTTCTGCAGCAGCCGCAGCAGGATGTTTTCCACGTCTTCACCCACGTAGCCCGCTTCGGTGAGGGTGGTGGCATCGGCCACGGCGAAGGGCACGTCCAGCATTTCGGCCAGGGTCTGGGCCAATAGCGTCTTGCCGCAGCCGGTGGGTCCGATCAGCAGGATGTTGCTCTTGTGCAGCCGGGTTGCCGTTTCCTCGGTTTCGCCCTGGCCATCTCCCTGCCAGGCCAGACGTTTGTAGTGGTTGTAGACCGCCACAGACATCACCTTCTTGGCCGCGTCCTGGCCGACCACCTGCTGATCCAGGAAGCTCTTGATGTCCTGAGGCCTAGGAATGGAGGCCAGGGTCGGGGCCGGTTTGCTGCTCTTGCGGGCGGCTGGGGTGGCCTTTCGGCTCGGCTCATGGCTGTGGCGGGGGTTGCCCTGACCATCCACCAGCTCTTCATCCAGGATCTCGTTGCAGAGATCGATGCATTCGTCGCAGATGTAAACGCCAGGTCCGGCGATCAGCTTGCGCACCTGGTCCTGGGATTTCCCACAGAACGAACACTTCAGATGGGCGTCGAACTTGGCCATCGAACGCTGGGCACCACACAGGAGAACAACTCAGGAATCAACCGATGGGGTCTCCCTGAACACACAGGATCGAGAACGGAAGGGCGTCTGTCAGCCCTCCGTAATGATTCCTCCGTCCCCGGAACTGTCCACCACGCGATCGATCAGGCCGTATTCAACCGCTTCTGCCGGAGAAAGGAAGTAGTCACGGTCGGTGTCTTCCGAGATCTTGTCGAGCGGCTGGCCGGTGTGCTCCGCCATCAACCCGTTCAGGGTTTCCTTGAGGTAGAGGATTTCCTTGGCCTGGATCTCGATGTCCACCGCCTGCCCCTGGGCGCCACCAAGGGGTTGGTGAATCATGATCCGGGCATTCGGCAAGGCGAGTCGCTTGCCTTTGGTGCCTCCGGAGAGCAGGAAGGCACCCATGCTGGCGGCGAGGCCATAGCAGATGGTCACCACGTCAGGGGTGACCTGCTGCATCGTGTCGTAGATCGCCAGGCCAGCCGTGACCGAACCGCCTGGTGAGTTGATGTAGATCTGAATGTCCTTTTCGGGATCCTCGGCTTCGAGGAACAGCATCTGTGCCACCAGGGCATCGGCAACGGCGTCATCCACGCCGGTGCCAAGGAAGATGATCCGCTCCCGCAGCAGGCGGGAATAGATGTCGAAGGCGCGGTCGCCGCGACCGGACTGTTCCACAACCGTGGGCAGCGGCCCCGGTGCCGAGACGGGCATGGCGGCCCGCCAGCGGTTCTGGATGGGGTGGTGACTGCGGGCGTCGATCACGCGATCGGTATGCGGTGAAGTTGGGCCAATCTATGGGCGTTGCTCAGTCCTTGGCGTCCGCCTTGGACTTGCTCTTGGCCGCGGTCTTCTTGGCGGCGGGCTTTTTCTTAGCCGCAGGCTTGCTGTCATCCGCAGCCGGTGCCTTTTCGGTGAGGGTGCTGTTCTCCTCCAGCCAGCCCATCAGACGATCCTGCATCAGGTCGTCCATCACGGCCTGACGCAGGCGCTCGGGATCGATCTTGGCGTCGGCGGAGAGCTCTTTCTTCACCTCCTTGATCTTGGCGTCCACGTCCTTGTCGTCGAGCTTGATGTCCTCCGCTTCAGCCAGGGCGGTGAGGGCAAAACTGCGGCGCAGACGCTCTTCGGCCTCAGGGCGGGAGTTCTGCATCAGGTTGCGCACCAGATCAGGAGTGAACAGCGACTTCACATCCATGCCCTGCTGGGCGAACTGGGCTGCGGTCTGCTCCAGCAGGTTGCGGCTTTCCTGTTGGATCAGGGCTTCCGGCAGCTCCACCTCCAGCTGCTCCACCAGGGCGGCGACGAGGGCATCGCGGCGGTTGCTGGTCTGACGGCGTTCGGCGTCGTCCTTGAGTCGCTGCTCCAGATCTTTGCGCAGGTCCGCCAGAGTCTCCTGCTCGCTGGCCTGCTTGGCGAATTCGTCGTCCAGCTCGGGCAGTTCGCGTGTCTTGAGGTCCTTCAGTTCGATCTCGAAGGCGGCCTTACGTCCGCGGGCGTCCTCCTTTGGGTAGTCGTCAGGGAACTGGCAATCCACGGTTTTGGTCTCGCCGACCTTCATGCCGATGACCCCTTCGATGAAGCCGGGGATCATCCGGCCGTTTTCCAGGTCCACATCCATCGAATCGGCGCTGCCGCCCTCGATCTCACTGCCGTCATCGCTGTAGATGCCTTTGAAGCCGAGCACAGCGATGTCGCCGTTCTTGGCGGCACGACCTTCCACCGGAACGACCGTGGCCATCTGCTTGCGGGAGTCCTCAAGCATCGCGTCGACCCGTGAGGCGTCGTAGGCGACGGTTTCAAATTCCGCCTTCAGGCCCTTGGTGGTTTTGAGCTTCGGCGTCGGGGCGACGTCGGCTTCCAGGGTGAAGGTGAGTTCCTTGCCGGGCTCAAAGCTCTCCAGCAGACCGTCGAAACCACTGCTCAGATCAGGCTGACTGATCGGTTCCAGCGATTCCTGCTGGATGGCGTCACGCCAGGCGTTATCGATCAGCTTTTCCAGAGCCGTGGCTTTGATCCGCACGCCTCCCAGCTGCTGCACCAGCACCGTGCGCGGCACCTTGCCCTTGCGGAAGCCCGGCAGGTTGATGCTGCGGCTGAGGCTGTTGATGGCGTCTTCGTAACTCGTCTTGCAGCGCTCCCCAGGAACGGTGACCGTCACCGCCAGGCGGCTGCTGGGTCGGGCTTCGGTGGTCACCTTCAGGGCTGCAGCGCTCATGGGGGAAGGGAAAGGGCAGCCCAGCACTTTATGCAACGGGTGAATTCAGGCTGGATCGGTAAGCTGAGCGCGTCGCTCGATCGACATCACGTTCTCTACGCAGTGATGTCAGATCTGAGAAACGACGGGTTTTCGTTCAGATCGTTCACTCCACCGCTTGTCTTCGACCCTTCCCAATCGCCCTCTCAACGTTGCAGTTCTCGGAGCCAGCGGTGCTGTTGGCCAGGAACTGCTGCTGCTGCTTGAAGAGCGCCGTTTCCCCGTTGGCGAGCTGAAGCTGCTGGCGTCGGCCCGTTCGGCCGGCCAGACCCAAACCTGGAATGGCCGCACCCTCACAGTGGAAGAGGTTTCGGCCCAATCCTTTGAGGGGGTCGACCTGGTGCTGGCGTCAGCCGGTGGTTCTGTCTCCAAGCAGTGGCGCGAGGCGATCACCTCCGCCGGTGCGGTGATGGTGGATAACTCAAGTGCCTTCCGGATGGAGGAGGGTGTGCCGCTGGTGGTGCCCGAGGTCAACCCCGATGCGGCCTTCTCCCACAAGGGCGTGATCGCCAATCCGAATTGCACCACGATCCTGCTCACCCTCGCTTTGGCTCCTTTGGCGGCCAAGCGGGCGATGCGCCGGGTGGTGGTGAGCACCTACCAATCCGCCAGTGGTGCCGGTGCCCGGGCCATGGAGGAGCTGAAAAACCTGTCGCAGACTGTGCTGGACGGCGGCACTCCGAAAGGAGAGGTGCTGCCCTACTCCCTGGCGTTCAACCTCTTTTTGCACAACTCTCCCCTGCAGGCCAACAGCTATTGCGAGGAGGAGATGAAGATGGTGAACGAGACCCGCAAGATCATGGGTCTGCCGGATCTGCGCTTCACCGCCACCTGCGTGCGAGTGCCCGTGCTGCGGGCCCATTCCGAAGCGGTGAACATCCAGTTCGAGTCCCCTTTCCCGGTTGATGAGGCACGTGAGCTGCTCGCGGCTGCACCTGGTGTGGAGCTGATTGACGACCCGGCGGCGAACCGTTTCCCGATGCCGACGGATGTGACCGGTCGCGACCCGGTGGCGATCGGCCGGATCCGTCAGGACATCAGTGATGCCAATGCTCTGGAGCTCTGGCTGTGTGGGGACCAGATCCGCAAAGGAGCGGCGCTGAATGCTGTTCAGATCGCTGAACTCTTGATTCAAAAGTGATGACCCAGGCCGCCACCCTCTCCCCAACTCCCTTCGGCCGTGTGGTCACCGCGATGGTGACCCCCTTTGATGCCAGCGGTGCTGTGGATCTCAGCGTTGCCGCAAACCTGGCCCGGCATCTTGTGGATCAGGGATCCGAAGGATTGCTGGTGTGCGGCACCACCGGTGAATCGCCGACCCTCAGCTGGGACGAGCAGTTGCAACTGCTGCAGGCCGTTCGTGATGCCGTGGGCAGTGACGCCAAGGTGTTGGCGGGCACGGGCAGCAATTCCACAGCGGAAGCGGTGGAGGCCACCAAGGAAGCGGCGGCGGCCGGTGCCGATGGCGCTCTCGTTGTGGTGCCCTACTACAACAAGCCTCCCCAGGAGGGTCTGGAGGCCCATTTCCGGGCCATCGCTGAAGCGGCACCTGAGCTGCCGTTGATGCTTTACAACATCCCTGGCCGCACCGGTTGCAGCATCGCCCCGGCCACGGTGGCCCGGCTGATGGACTGCCCCAATGTGGTGAGTTTCAAGGCCGCCAGCGGCACTACGGAAGAGGTCACGGCTTTGCGGCTGGCCTGCGGTCCGCAGTTGGCGATTTATAGCGGTGACGACGGCCTCACCCTGCCGATGCTTGCGGTGGGTGCCGTGGGCGTAGTGAGTGTGGGCAGCCATGTGGCGGGCCCTGAGATCCGCGCCATGATCGAGGCCTATCTGAACGGCGATGGTGCCTCCGCACTCGCCCTGCACGACGCGTTGATTCCCCTGTTCAAGGCCCTGTTCGCCACCACCAATCCGATTCCCGTCAAGGCTGCCCTGGAACTCAATGGCTGGTCTGTCGGTGCGCCCCGTCCGCCCCTGTGCCCCCTCTCTGACGACATGAAACGTTCGCTCTCCACCGCCATGGCCGCCCTCCGTCAGACCTAGCCCGGTCCGGCTTATCGGCTCACGCAACCCGTTCTTTACCCATCGTTTTCCATGGCCAACAACGCGCGATCCAGCAAGGGTCAGGAGCCCTTCCTTCGGGTGATTCCCCTGGGTGGTCTCCACGAGATCGGCAAGAACACCTGTGTGTTCGAGTACGGCGATGACCTGATGCTGGTGGATGCCGGTCTGGCCTTCCCCAGCGACGGCATGCACGGGGTGAATGTGGTGCTGCCCGACACCAGCTTCCTGCGCGAGAACCAGAAGCGGATCCGCGGCATGATCGTCACCCATGGTCATGAAGACCACATCGGTGGCATCGCCCATCACCTCAAGCACTTCAACATTCCGGTGATCTACGGGCCGCGTCTGGCCCTTTCGATGCTCACCGGCAAGATGGATGAGGCCGGTGTCCGCGACCGCACCACCCTGCAGACCGTCGGTCCGCGCGATGTGGTGAAGGTGGGTCAGCACTTCTCCGTGGAGTTCATCCGCAACACCCACTCGATGGCCGACAGCTTCTCGCTGGCCATCTCCACACCGGTGGGGACCGTGATTTTCACGGGTGACTTCAAGTTCGACCACACCCCGGTCGACGGCGAAAACTTCGACATGGCCCGCCTGGCTCACTACGGTGACAAGGGCGTCCTCTGTCTGTTCAGCGATTCCACCAACTCCGAGGTTCCTGGCTTCTGCCCGCCGGAGCGCTCCGTCTTCCCCAACCTGGATCGCCACATCGCCAATGCCGAAGGGCGAGTGATTGTCACCACCTTCGCCAGCTCGATTCATCGCGTGTCGATGATTCTGGAGCTGGCCCTGAAGAACGGCCGCAAGGTGGGTCTGCTGGGCCGCTCGATGCTCAACGTGATCGCCAAGGCGCGGGAACTGGGCTACATGCGCGCGCCGGATGAACTGTTTGTGCCGATCAAGCAGATCAACGATGTGCCCGATCGTGAAACCCTGCTGCTGATGACCGGTAGCCAGGGTGAGCCGCTGGCTGCCCTGAGCCGCATCTCCCGCGGTGAACATCCCCAGGTGAAGGTGAAGACCACCGACACGATCATCTTCTCGGCCAGCCCGATCCCGGGAAACACGATTTCCGTGGTCAACACCATCGACAAGCTGATGATGCTGGGCGCCAAGGTCGTTTACGGAAAGGGCGAAGGCATCCACGTTTCCGGCCATGGCTTCCAGGAAGACCAGAAACTGATGCTGGCTCTCACCCGGCCCAAGTTCTTCGTGCCGGTGCACGGTGAGCACCGGATGCTGGTGCAGCACTCCCGCACCGGCCATGCGATGGGGGTTCCGGTCGACAACACCCTGATCATCGACAACGGTGATGTGGTGGAGCTCACCCCGGATTCGATTCGCAAAGGCAATGCCGTAAAGGCGGGCATCGAGCTGCTGGATCAATCCCGCAACGGCATCGTTGATGCCCGGGTGCTGAAGGAACGCCAGCAGCTGGCGGAAGACGGCGTGGTGACGATCCTCGCTGCCATCAGCACCGATGGCGCCATGGTGGCTCCGCCGCGGGTGAACCTGCGGGGTGTGGTCACCACAGCTGATGCCCGCAAGATGTCGTTGTGGGTGGAGCGCGAAATCAAGTGGGTGCTTGAAAACCGCTGGAAGCAGCTCTGCCGCAACAACGGTGGCAAGGCACCGGAGGTGGACTGGATGGGTGTGCAGCGTGAAGTGGAGGTGGGCCTTGGCCGCCGGATGCGCCGTGAACTGCAGGTGGAGCCGCTGATCCTCTGTCTGGTGCAGCCGGCCCCTGGCGGCACACCGGTCTACAAGGGCCGTGCCGATGCTGAGCCCGATGACCGTCCGGCTCCCCGCGGTCGCGGTGGCCGTGGCGGTGGCTCTCCCTATGGCCGTCGCAACGGCGGTGGCGGTGGCACTCCCGCTCCAGTGCGGAACAACCAGGGCAACGGCCGGTCTGGCTCGGCAACCCCAGCCCCCGTGCGTGCCGCGGCGGCAACCGCAGTGGTGGAGAAAGTGGCTCCTCAACCGGTGGCTGAAAAGGCAGCCCCTGCTTCCCCGGAGCCGGAGATGCCTGCAGGCCGCACCCGTCGTCGTCGTTCAGCGGCCAGCTGATCGGACGAATACCCCTTTGATCCTGTTGATCAGCCCCATCGGCTCTCCGGAGTCGGTGGGGCTTTTGATGTCGGGCTGGAGTTGAACGCGGAGCCATGAGTTCTCCAAGAGATATTTGGCAGCAGGTTCCTGGGGTGTGGGGTCGACGGCGACGGGTGGCTCTTCTTCGCTGCGTGCTGGTTCCTGGTTCGCCATCTCCACCTCGACCTCGACGTCTGAACTGGCTTCTGGCGTGACCGTTGGCTCTGGGCTTGGGACCGGAGTGGGGGAGGGATCCGCAGTCGGCACGGCCCGGTTTTCCTCATCACTGGACAACCACGGCATTGCGATGACCAGATCAGCCGTTGCAGGCCGGGCTTGATCGGGCTCCGTGCTCAGGAAGGGATCCCTGAGCAGGTCTGGGATGCCGCTGTTGGTTGCGGGTGTCGTACCTGCTCCGCTGGCGGTGTCTTCTGCTCGGCAGCGCTCCAGCCCCTGTTCCGCCAGGGCGACGATGGTGGCGTCCACGTCACTCTGCAGCACCCATTCGTAGGAGATGGCGGCTTCCTCCGGTTGCTGGAGCCCATGCAGTTGGATGTGACCCAGGAGCAACGACACCACCGCTCGCCAGCCCAAGACCAGGCTTGGGTCGTGCTCGTTCGATGCGCTTTGGAGTTGATCCCACAACGCTGAGGTGAGGGCATGGGCTTCGGCGTACTCTCCGAGGCCATAGGCCCGTTCCGCGGCTTGGTAGTGCTGCTCGAAATCGGCGTCCACGCGTTGGGGGGGCCAGTCCCCCCGTTGTAGACCGTTAGTCGGGGTCGTGCGGTGAAGCGATGCCTTGGGCGGTGTGACGCTCCTCACCTCCCAGTCCGAATCCGGCGTGCACCACCTGGAGTGCCTGAACGCCAGCATCTTCGGCCACCACACAGCTGGTTCTGATTTCGCTGGTGGCGATCAGACCGATGTTGATGCCGGCGTCCGCCAGCGCACGGAACATCCGCCCCGCTGTGCCGGGCGTTGCCGGCATCCCAGCGCCCACAGCACTCACCCGGGCAATGGCCTCACCATCCTCCAGAGCGGCACCGGGCCACTGGGCCAGCAGGGGGGCCAGGGCCACATCGGCGCGGGCGCGGTCGTCCTTGCGCAGGATGAAGGTGATGTCGCGCGATCCGTCGTCGTGCTGACGCTCCGATTGAACGATTGCATCGAGGCTGATGCTGTTGTCCGCAAGGGCTGAACACAGCGCCGCTGCGGTGCCGGGTCGATCGGGCACGTGGCGAACACTCAGTTGCACCTGGTCGCGGTCGAGGGCGACGCCGCGCACTTCCTGTTCGCCGTTGCCGTTGTCGGTGGGATTGATGCGGATTTGCGAGTCCTCCAGGTCGAAGGCCTCCTGCACGGCTTGAACCGCCTTGCTGCCGGCGCCGGAGTCGATCACGCAGCTCACCTTCACCTCACTGGTGGCGATCAGGCGCAGGTTGATGCCTTGCTGACACAGGCAGTTGAACAGGCCGGCGGCAATGCCAGGGCGCCCCATGATTCCGGCCCCGCTGATGCTCAGCTTCGTCAGCCCTGCTTCGGATGCCAGATCGCCGCCCAGTTGATCCAGAACTTTCTGGCTTACAGCGCGGGCCAGCTCGAGATCCGCTTCCGCCACCGTGAAGGTGATGTCGTTGCTGCTGCCCTCATGGGTGGCCTGAATGATCAGGTCCACATTGATTCCGGCCTCGGAGAGGGTTTCAAACAGGCGTGCGGCAATCCCAGGCTGATCGGGAATCTGGGAGAGGGCGAGCACGGCCTGTCCGTCCACTTCCTCCATCCCATCCACAGGGCTGCCGAGCTCGAGGCCGCTGCTGCTGATCGGACGGGCTGAACGGCTGGTAATCCGGGTGCCGGGGGCATCGCTCCAACTGGAGCGCACCACAAGGTTCACTCCGTAGTTGCGGGCGATCTCAACGGCCCTGGGATGCAGCACGGAGGCCCCAAGGCTGGCGAGTTCCAGCATTTCGTCGCAGCTGATCGTCTCCATCAGCTGGGCATCGGACACTTTGCGCGGATCGGTGCTGAGCACACCCGGAACGTCGGTGTAGATCTCGCAGGCATCGGCACCCAGTGCCGCCGCCAGGGCGACAGCGGAGGTGTCGGAGCCCCCGCGCCCGAGGGTGGTGATTTCGTTGAGGCCATCGCTGCTGGTGCTGGTGCCCTGGAAACCGGCCACCACCACCACTTGGCCAGCCGCGAGGCGGTTGCGTATTCGGTCGGTGCGAATCCCGAGGATCCGGGCCCGGCCATGGGTGGATTCCGTGGCGATGCCCACCTGTGGACCGGTCATCGACGTCGCACTGACTCCCTGAGCGTTCAAGGCCATCGCTAGCAAGGCGATCGACACCTGTTCGCCACTGGCCAGCAGCATGTCCATCTCCCGCTGGGTGGGGGCAGAGGTGATGGCGTTGGCCAGACCAGTCAATTCATCGGTGGTGTGGCCCATGGCGGAGACCACCACAACCACGTCGTGCCCCTCCTCCCGGCAACGTCCAATCCGATCAGCCACCGCCTTGATGCGTTCCACGCTGCCGACGGAGGTGCCCCCGAATTTCTGCACCAGGAGGGCCATGGACCGGACTTCAGCAACGCTGGATTTTCTCACCTGACGGGCAGCGATCAGCCCAGCAGGCCGTCGCGGAAGGCGTCGCCCGGCTGAGCGCCGCGTTTCAGCCGGGCCTCCACCTCCAGGAGACGGCCCAGGAGTGAGAGAAAGCGCTTGGGCGGGCGGCCCTGCAGCTGCTTGCGCATCACGTAGATGCGTTTGGGGTTGCCGATCCCAGCGGCTTTGGCGATCACCGCCACATCCCGTTCCCCCTGCTGTTCAAGCAGGCTCACCCAGAGCCAGCCGCGGATTTGACCGGTGAGGGTGGCCACGATGCGCAGGGCTGGTTCCCCGGCTTCGATCAGGGCATCCCAGCGGGCGATCGCTTCGCCGGGGTTGCCCTCCAGCAGGGCATCGCCCACGGCCAGGGCGTTGGTGGAGCGCCCTCCCACCAGCTCCTGCACCCGTGCGGCGGAAATGCTGGTGTCCCGCAGGGAGAGCTTGCGCAGTTCCGATTCGAGCCGGGCGCTGTCGGTGCCGATGGCCTCCACCAGGGCATCGATGGCATCCGGCTCCACCTTGAGGCCCAGGGCTTCGGCCGTGCGTTGCACCAGCTGGCGCTGGCCGTTGCCATCCCAGGCCGCTGGCAGCGGAAAGCTCTGCTCCTGATCGAGCCCGCTTTTAATCCGTTTCTGCAGGGCTTTGGTGGTGCGCAGGCGACCATCGGGTTTGGCCGGGTTCACCAGCACCAGGTGGCTGCTGTCGGGGATGAGCTCGAGGGCAGCTTCAAACCGGTCAGCCAGCTCACTGGGGCAGCCATTGCAGAACGGACTGCGCTGCAGCAGCACCAGCCGTTCGCCCGTGGCGAAGGGAGGGGTGCGGGCCTCCTCGAGGGCCTGCAGGGCCTGACCAGCGTCGGCCCCATCCAGGCGGCTGAGGTTGAGGCTGCTCCAGCTGGGGTCGACAACCTTGCCGATCAGGGCATCGATGGCCCGATCCCGCGCAGCGGCGTCATCACCCCAGAGCAGATGGATCGGCATGGGTCGATGATGGCGTGGATGGCCCAGGACCACCCGATCTTCACCGAAAGCATCCGGCGGATCCGGGCGGCACTGGGGGACATGGGCCTGCCGCCGCTGCAACAGCAGGTGCTGGAACGGCTGGTGCACAGCAGCGGTGATCTCTCGTTGGGAACACTGCTGCGATTCAGCGAGGGGGCCTGTGAGCAGGGTTTGGCAGCGCTGAAGCAGGGAGCGCCGATCCTGACGGACACCGCGATGGCGGCGGCGGCGGTGGCCCCGATGGCCCAACGCACCCTCGGCAGTGCGGTGCACACGGTGCTGGAGTGGGCACCTGAGGCGGCGCCGGCGGGCTCAACGCGCACGGCGGCGGGCATGGAGCAGGCCTGGCGTGCGCTTGCGCTGGCGTCACCGGCTCCGGTGGTGCTGATCGGCAGTGCGCCGACTGCCCTTGAGGTGCTGTTGCAGCAGGTGGCCGCCGGTGCTCAAGCCCCCAGCCTGGTGATCGGCATGCCGGTGGGTTTTGTGGGGGTGGCGGAAAGCAAGAAGCATCTGGCGGCCAGTGGCCTGGCCCAGATCCGTTTGGAGAGCAGCAGGGGTGGAGCGGGTCTGGTGGCCGCGGCGGTTAATGCTCTGCTGCGCGCTGCTGCAGCACCAGCTCCGCCCCTTTCCAGCTGAGTTGCCAGCCCCCGGCAAGATCGGCCGCACCGCTGGGGGCACCGCTTTCGAGTCGCAGGCTGAGCTCCTCCAGTTGGCTGGCCGGCAGGGCAGGCACCCCCTGCTGCTGCAGCCACTGCGCCAGCAGCAGGCGGCGGCTGGCTGAGCTCAACGCCCCCAGACCACGGCGGTCCAGGCCAGCAGCGGTTTGCAGAAGCTTCAGGGCCATCTGGCTGAGTTCCGTCTGACTGTCCCGCACCTGGGACACCCGTTCGGCCAGATCGCTTATCCGCTGCGTGCTGCCCGGATGCAACGCCTCCAGCACCGGCAGCACCTCCTGGCGGATCCGGTTGCGGGCGAACTCAGACGATTGGTTGCTGGGGTCCTCCCAGATCGGCAAGGCGAGGTCTTGGCAGATCTGGAGGGTGTCGTGGCGCTGCAGGTGCAGCAGCGGCCGGCGCAGGAGGGGCCCTTCCGGGCTCAGGGGGCGGACGCTGGGCAGGGCCGCCAGGCCGGCTAGGTCGCTGCCGCGGGCCAGCTGCAGCAGCATCGTTTCGGCCCGGTCGCTGGCGGTGTGGCCCGTCACCACATCGGCGCCCGCTTGGCGGCCCCGTTGGTCCAGCCGTTCGTAACGCCACTGCCGGGCCTTGGCCTCGCTGGGCACCTCTCCCGGTGCTGCCTGGTCCACCTGCAGAGGGAGCTGCCGCTGCTGGCACCAGCTGCTCAGTTCGGTGGCGATTCGGCCGGAGCCGTCGTGCCAGCGGTGATCGCCATGCCACAGGCTCAGGCTCCAGCCATGCAAGGGCGCCAGATCCTGCAGCAACGCCAGCAGGGCCATGGAGTCCTGTCCGCCGGACACCGCCAGCAGCAGAGAGCTGCCCTGGGGCAACAGCTGCGGCTGCATCAGCAGGCGCCGGTGCAGGCGGTCATGCCAGGACGTCCAGCCCAAGAAGCAGGGGTGCGTTTCCCCCACGGTGTGAGAATCAGGGCATCGCTGTCCAGTCCCCCATGACCCGTCTTCAGCAGCTGCCCGTTTCTCTGCAGCGCAGCCTTGAGCAGCGCTCTGCGCTCAAGGTGATCGCTGGCCTGATGAATTTCGACGCCGCCAGTGTGGAGCGGGTCGCCCGTGCCGCCGGGCGTGGCGGTGCTGATCTGATCGACGTGGCCTGTGACCCTGCCCTGGTGCGTCTGGCGATCGAGGCCTCCGGTGGCGTGCCCGTGTGCGTGTCTTCGGTGGAGCCTGAGCAGTTCCCCGCGGCGGTGGAAGCCGGTGCGCTGATGGTAGAGATCGGTAACTACGACGCCTTTTATCCCCAGGGCCGGATCTTTGATGCGGCTGAGGTGCTGGAGCTCACCCGCCGCACCCGCCAACTGCTGCCCAACGTGGTGTTGAGCGTCACCGTGCCCCATGTGTTGCCGATGGATGAGCAGGAGCAGCTGGCCATCGATCTGGTGGCGGCCGGAGCTGATCTGATCCAAACCGAGGGCGGCACCAGTGCCAAGCCCTTCAGTGCTGGTCACCTGGGCCTGATTGAGAAGGCTGCCCCCACCCTGGCGGCCGCCCACAGCATCAGCCGCGCCGTCGATGTGCCCGTTCTGTGTGCTTCTGGTCTTTCGGCGGTGACGCTGCCGATGGCCATCGCTGCCGGTGCGGCCGGTGTGGGCGTTGGTTCAGCGGTGAACCGCCTGCAAGATGAGCTGGCGATGGTGGCCGTTGTTCGTGGTCTGCGTGATGCCCTCGGCAGCGCTGTCGCGACCCGCGTCTGAACCTGAATCTGCGCTGAGCGGAGGACTCTTCCCCTTCATGGTGTGAAGAGTCCTCCGCTCGCTCGCGGGAGCAACAGCTCTCGTGTGAAAATCAACCCCTGACTTCCAGCTCCATGCAGTTCATCAACACGCTGACCGTTCTGGCCCTGGTGGTGGCGTCCTTCGCTTTGATCGTTGCGGTGCCGGTGCTGTATGCCTCCAGCGAGGACAGCGGCCGCTCCAACCGTCTGATCCTGCTGGGCAGTGCAGTCTGGGTGGCGCTGGTGCTGCTCAACTGGGGTGTGAGCTTCTTCGTCGTCTGAGCTCAGCCTCAGGCAGAACCTGGCGGGTGCCACGATGGCTGAGATTCAGTAGGCACCTTCCCAATGGCCACGTTTGAAGGACGTTTCTCTGACGCAGCTGGGCTGCGCGTCGGCATAGTCGTGGCCCGTTTCAATGATCTGGTCACCGCCAAGTTGCTGAGCGGCTGTCTCGACTGCCTCAAGCGCCACGGCGTGGATGTGTCGGAGACCAGCTCCCAGCTGGACGTGGCCTGGGTGCCGGGGTCGTTCGAACTGCCGATCGTGGCCCAGCAGATGGCCCGCTCCGGTCAGTACCAGGTGCTCATCACCCTGGGGGCGGTGATCCGCGGCGACACGCCCCATTTCGATGTGGTGGTGGCGGAGGCCAGCAAGGGCGTCGCAGCGGTGGCGCGCGACACGTCCGTGCCGGTGATCTTCGGCGTGTTGACCACCGACACGATGCAGCAGGCGCTGGAGCGGGCGGGCATCAAGAGCAATCTCGGCTGGAGCTACGGCCTGGAAGCCCTGGAGATGGGCAGCCTGATGCGGACCTTGCCGTCGGCTTGAGGCTTCAGGCCGCCAACTGATCCAACACCTGACGGGCCCGTTGCACCACGGGCTTGGGAACGCCGGCCAGGCGTGCCGCTTCGATGCCGTAGCTGCGGCTGGCGCCGCCGGCCTGCACCTGGTGGAGGAAAACTAGATCTTCACCGGTTTCCTCCACCAGCACCTGGAAGTTGGCCACGTTGTCGCGTTCGGCGGCCAGGTTGTTGAGCTCGTGATAATGGGTGGCGAACACCGTGCGGCTGCCCAGGTCGCCGGCCAGGTGCTCGCTCACGGCCCAGGCGATCGAGAGGCCATCGAAGGTGGCGGTGCCCCGCCCGATCTCATCGAGCAGCACCAGGGAACGATCGCTGGCGTGGTGAAGGATGTTGGCGGTTTCGGCCATCTCCACCATGAAGGTGGACTGGCCGGCGGCCAGATCATCCACTGCACCCACCCGGGTGAAGATCCGATCGGCAATGCCGATCGTGGCGGATCGGGCCGGCACCCAGCTGCCGATCTGAGCCATCAGCTGGATCAGGCCGATCTGGCGTAGATAGCAGCTTTTGCCACTGGCGTTGGGGCCCGTGAGCACCATCAGATCGGTGCCCTCCCCGAGCTGCACATCATTCGGGGTGAAGGCGGTTTCCACCAGCCGTTGCTCCACCACCGGATGGCGGCTGGCCTCCAGCTGCAGCCCCCGACCGTCGTTAATGGTGGGGGCGCAGTAGCCACCGCTGGCGGCCACATCGGCCAGGCCGGTGAGGGCATCGAGGGCAGCAACGGCGCGGGCCGCCTGGCGGATCGGGGCGGCCATGGCCCCCACCTGCTCGCGCAGCTGGCAGAACAGCTCGTATTCCCGCTGGCAAGCCCGGGCCCGCAGCTGGAAGATGCGGCCCTCCCGCTCCTTGAGATCCGGGGTGATGAAGCGTTCTTCGTTGGCCAGGGTCTGGCGCCGGATCCAGTGGTCCGGCACGGCGGTGGCCTTGGCTTTGCTCACCGCCAGGAAATAGCCGAAGGTGCGGTGGTGCTGCAGCTTCAGGGTGCTGATGCCACTGCGTTGGCGCTCCTGCTGCTCCTGGTGGCTGAGCCAGGCGTCCTGATCGTCCAGCTGGTTGCGCAGCCCATCCAGCAGCGGGTCGACGCCGTCATGGATCAGGTCGCCCTCGGAGAGGGAGAGTGGTGGGGCCTCCACCAGCTTGTGGCGAATCGTCCGGGCCAGCTCCGCCAGGGCTGGATCGGGACTGAGCAGCTGTTGCAGCCACTCCGGCCCTGTACTGATCGCAGAGTCCAGCCGAGCGGTGAGCTGGGGCAACCGTTCCAGGCCATCGGCGATGGCCACAAGATCGCGAGCACCGGCATGGCCCGCTCCGGCCCGGCCGGCCAGCCGCTCCAGGTCGCCCATCGGCCGCAGCAGCTGGCGGATCGCCAGCCGCAGGCTGCGTTCACCCACCAGGCTGCTCACCAGATCCTGGCGCTGCTGAATGGCCTGGCGGTTCATCAACGGTGCTTCCAGCCAGCGGCGCAGGCAACGGCCGCCCATGGCGGTGAGGGTGCGATCGATGGCCCAGAGCAATGACCCCTGCAACTGGTTGTCGCGCTGGGTGGCGGTGAGCTCGAGGTTGCGGCGGGTCTGGGCATCCAGTACCAGGGCATCGCTGCGGTGCACGATCGCCGGCACTTCCAGGGGGATGCGGCTGTCTTCCTCCAGGGGCTGGGTGTCCTGCAGGTAGCGCAGCAGGCCGCCGAGGGCCTGCAGGGCCAGGGGGTGCTCCGGCAGGCCGAGGCCATCGAGGCTGCTGAGGCCGTAGTGCTGCTGCAGGGTGCGCTCCGCCTCCACTGGGCTGAAGGGGGTGCTGGCCATCGGCGTGAGTCGCAACCGTTCCGGACACCAGGCCGGCCGCTCAGCATCGAGGGCGGCGGCCCAGAGCAGTTCGGAGGCCTCCTGCTGGGCCAGCTGCTGGTGCAGGGCGCTGCTGTCTTCCCGCTGCATCACCTGCACCTCGCCGGTGCTCACATCGGCGCTGGCCAGGCCCCAGCGCAGTGGTTGCTTGCCCTGGGCCGGCTCCACCACCACTGCCGCCAGCCAGTTGTTGCGGCGGGCGCTGAGCATGCCCTCCTCCAGCACCGTGCCTGGGGTCAGCACCCGGGTGATGTCCCGCTTGAGCAGGGCGCCCTTGGTGGGGGTGGTTTCGAGTTGATCGCAGAGGGCCACGCTGTAGCCCTGCTTGATCAGTTCGGCGCAGTAGCGCTCAGCTGCGTGGTGGGGGATGCCCGCCATCGGCACCCGCCCGATTGCCTTGCCGCCCTCCTTGCCGGTGAGGGTGAGCTCCAGCACCCGGGAGAGTTCGATGGCGTCTTCGAAGAAGCACTCGAAGAAGTCGCCCAGGCGGTAGAGCAGCACCCGCTCCGGATGGGCCGCTTTGAGCTCCACGTAGTGGCGCAGCATCGGCGTGAGCTGCAGCGGATCCAACTTGCTGTGGTGGGCCCAGGCCGGCTCGTCGCTGCTGGGCTCTGAATCGTTTGCAGCCTGGGCTTCGCTGCTGGTTTTGCGTCTAGGGGCCTGGCGTGTTCGGGGCCGGGCGACTGAATCAGCACCGAGCTCGTCGTCGCTCAAATCGTGACTGACTGCCTCCGGTCCGATGGCGGGCGCAGCAGCCGTTGGGGCCGCGGATTCAGGCGCTCCGAACAGATTGCCCTGCAGAGCGTCGTCAGGGGACTGGGACGCGGACCGGGGCATTGGCTGATCTGACGAATCCGGATCGTAACGGGCCTGACAGGATTGAAATGCCTCAGCGGCGCAGCACCATCAGCTGTTGGGGGTTTGCATCCTGGAACCCCAGTTGCCTGTAGAAGCCGGCACTCTTGGTGGTCATCAGGTACACACGCTCAACGCCCACCACCGGTGGGGTGTGGAGCAGTTCTTCGATCACCCGGCGGCCCAAGCCGTGACCCTGCAGATCACCGGCCACAACGATGTCCCAGAGCACAGCCCGGCTGAAGCCATCGGAAGTGGCCCGTCCGAAGCCCACCAGCCGCTTGCCACGCCACAGGCTCACCACGGCGTCGCTACCGGCGAGTAGGCGCCTCAGCTGGGAAAAGCTGCGGCCCCGGGCCCAGAAGGCATGGCGATCGAACAGCCGTTGCAGCTTGAGCAGGGCCCGGCTCGGCCGGAGATCCGGCCCAAGGCCCAGCCAGCGCAGGCCCGGAGCACCTGGGGCATGGTGAACCAGCCGGATCGGGGTCACGGGTCGGGTAGCCGCAGCACTTCATCTTGCTCCTCAAGGCCAGAGAAGCAATTGATCAAGGGGTGAGGGCTGCTTTCAGAAGAGCTCTGAGGTCCCAGTATGGAGGAGGTTCGACTGAAATGCTTTTGAGTTCATTGGGGTGCGCGAAAAGCCTCTGGACAAGGTTTTCCAGCTCCTCGATGGAGTTGGCCCAGAACAAATCGGGGCGGTGGGCTAGTGGGCTGTTGTCTCCCAGCAGGTTGCGATCACCAAAGATCACCTGGGGTACTCCAGCGGCCATCACTTCGAACAGGCGGTGATTGAGGTCCTGGTTCAAGGGCACATTCAGTACCAAGGCGTGTTGGGCGTAGAGCCGAGCTGCTTCATCGGCGTTTGCTGTGGTGGCGTGACGGAGTGGCACCTGTTGTCGCTTCAGTAGGCGCTCCACCAGTTGTCTGCGCCGGGGGTGATGGGGGCCAAGGCTCCCCACGTGGAGCAGTTCCAGACGTGGTCTTGGGCTTGGTGTCGCGGCTGGGTAGCGAAAGAAGGTTGGGGCCAGGCAACGCACGGGCATTGGCAAGCGTTGTTGCATGTTTTGCAGCAGCGCAGGATTGAACGTGAGCAGCACCGCATCGTGCGGTTCAGCAGCGCAGTACTGCTGCAGGGTGCCGACTGGATCGGGCCCGTGATGGAGATCGCCGCAGGCGAGCAGACGTGGTCCGGGCCATTGGCGGATGCCCCGCATCGGTGCAGCGCGCAGCAGAAATGGATCGGTGTACTGAATCAGCACCCCTTGGGCAGCCCAGCCCCGCTGCCTCAGCGCGTTGCGCAGCCCTGCTACCGACAGCTCCGTCAGCTGCAAACTCTCTGGCCCGTCACTGATCTGGGGCCCCACCTGGATCAGACCCTCTTGTTTCCAGAGTGGTTGATAGGCCCCGTAGTGAATCAGCAGGGTGCGGGTTCGCATGGCACTGGTCGTCACAGCGATAATTGCGCTTCGTCGTCTGGCCTCGCAACCCATGCCCGCCTACGACCTCACGGCGCCTTATTCGCCCAAGGGGGACCAGCCCACGGCGATTGAGCAGCTGGTAAAGGGGGTAAACAGCGGCGAGCGATATCAGACCCTTCTTGGGGCCACGGGGACGGGCAAGACTTTCACGATGGCCAACGTGATCGCCCAGACCGGCCGACCGGCTTTGGTGCTGGCTCACAACAAGACGTTGGCAGCCCAGCTGTGCAACGAGCTGAGGGAGTTCTTCCCCGAGAACGCGGTTGAGTACTTCATCTCGTACTACGACTACTACCAGCCTGAGGCTTACGTTCCGGTCAGCGACACCTACATCGCCAAGACAGCGTCGATCAATGAAGAGATTGACATGCTGCGTCACTCGGCGACGCGGTCGCTGTTCGAACGGCGCGACGTGATCGTGGTGGCCTCAATCAGCTGCATCTACGGCTTGGGGATTCCAAGCGAATACCTCAAAGCGGCGGTGAAGTTTGAGGTGGGTGAGACCCTCAACATCCGCGGCCAGCTGCGGGAGCTGGTGAATAACCAGTACAGCCGAAACGACACCGAGATCGCTCGCGGCCGTTTTCGGATGAAGGGTGATGTGTTGGAGATCGGACCCGCTTACGAGGACCGTTTGGTGCGGATCGAGCTGTTCGGCGATGAGGTCGAGGCGATTCGCTATGTGGATCCCACGACCGGCGAGATTCTCCAGAGCCTGGAGGCTGTGAACATCTATCCCGCCAAGCACTTTGTGACGCCCAAAGACCGGCTGGATTCCGCCATCAGCGCCATCCGCTCAGAGCTACGTGAGCGACTGGATGTGCTCAACGGAGAAGGCAAGTTGTTGGAGGCTCAGCGCCTGGAGCAGCGCACCAAATATGACCTGGAGATGTTGGGCCAGGTGGGTTACTGCAATGGGGTGGAGAACTACGCCCGTCATCTGGCCGGCCGCGAAGAGGGCACACCGCCGGAGTGCCTGATTGATTACTTCCCCGATGACTGGCTATTAATAGTCGACGAGAGTCATGTCACCTGCTCACAGTTGCAGGCGATGTACAACGGCGATCAGGCCCGCAAGAAAGTGCTGATTGAGCATGGTTTCCGCTTGCCCAGTGCTGCTGACAACCGGCCGCTGAAGGGGGCCGAGTTCTGGGAGAAGGCTCGCCAGACGGTGTTCGTTTCAGCTACCCCGGGCGATTGGGAAATGGAAGTAAGCGGCGGCGAGGTGGCCGAACAGGTGATTCGTCCAACGGGTGTGTTGGATCCAGTGGTGGAGGTGCGGCCCACCACCGGCCAAGTGGACGATCTGCTGGGGGAGATCCGTGATCGGGCGGTCAAAAACCAGAGGGTGCTGGTCACTACGTTGACCAAGCGGATGGCAGAAGACCTCAGCGATTACCTGGCCGAGAACGAGGTCCGGGTGCGCTACCTCCACTCAGAGATCCATTCGATTGAGCGGATCGAAATCATCCAGGACCTTCGTCTAGGCGAATATGACGTGCTGGTGGGGGTGAACCTGCTGCGGGAGGGCCTGGACCTGCCGGAGGTGAGCTTGGTGGCCATCCTCGACGCCGACAAGGAAGGTTTCCTGAGAGCTGAGCGTTCGTTGATCCAGACAATCGGCCGGGCGGCCAGGCACGTGGAGGGAGTGGCTCTGCTTTATGCCGACAACATGACCGATTCGATGGCCAAGGCCATCTCCGAAACCGAACGGCGCAGGGCGATCCAGCAGGCCTACAACGAGAAGCATGGTGTTGTGCCGACTGCTGCTGGTAAGAAGGCGAGTAACTCGATTCTGAGTTTTTTGGAGCTCTCTCGCAAGCTCAAACAGGATGGGCCCGATGCCGATTTGGTGGAGGTGGTCGGCAGGGCAACCCAGGCTCTAGAAAACGATCCTGATGCGGGCCTGGCTCTGGAAGCGCTGCCGGAATTAATTGATCAGCTCGAAGCCAAGATGAAGGAGGCGGCTAAGAAGCTTGATTTCGAAGAGGCGGCGAACCTGCGTGACCGCATTAAGCAGCTTCGTCAGAAACTCGTAGGCAACAGCTGATTAAAAAAATAATCCTAATGTCCTCAACCATCTGAATATAAGCTTGTTTGCATGACAAGCAATTAACCAGCTGGAGAAATAAAACCAATGCCGTGGAAATGAGGCTGACTATTGCGGTCAAATTGAGTGCAATCTATAACAATTATGCATTAGTCGTTTTAGCATTTAAAGGAATATTATAATTCGAATTTCTAATAATTAATTTACACGTAATCAATGAATTCAAAATGAGAGAGCATAATGATATTCAGTCCACAAAATAGGAATATATATTATCCGAATATGAAATACCATTAATTGAAACCCATGGCTCCCAGTCAGGAACGTCAGTCCACTTTGTTGAAAAGAGAAATGGTATTTTTGAATTTAATGCACAGGAGTAGTCGAGTTTACTGTCCCCGATGAATACAGGGAAAGAGGATGATTTAATAATATTAATTTTTGACCGAAAAATGTCTTCTTTGTTCTGAGGTCCTCCAAATATACCTGAGTGAAATAAAGAAGATAAGCTACGAGCAGAAAGAACAGATCTGAGCTCTGTTTGATCGCTGCCGGATATCATCATGCATATATCAGGTCGACATTTATGAATTAGTTTAATGGCATCATTATTTACTTTTGCTTCAAGCATTGACTGATAAGATAGCGATGAAAATTCCAGCAATAGTTTTTTTTGTAAAGCATGAAAAGGCTCTGAAGTGGTAATTTTGTATTTGGAGAAAAGTGTTGTGAGAAGGTAGTTGATTTTGGTGACTCGAGAAACACCACCATTTTCCGAATGGAAATCGCATAGTTCAGTCGCAATGTCTTTGCCGTACGGTAAGGCTATCTGAAAAAATATCTGAGATTTAGCATTGTTGGTGTCTAAGAGTACACCGTCACAGTCAAATATCAGTGCAGTAGGAAGCAGTTTACTTGGGGAGTTCAAAGTTCTTTGGAGTTTCGCGAAGTAATTGCCAATATTTATGGTAGTTATAGTCAAAAGGTCCGTTTATGTCGCGACCGGTTATCCAAGGACGAATTATTGGTAAAACTTTATCCCCCAGCCAGTTCCATGTTGCAGGACCAGAACTTGATAGAAGGTTTGTCGCTCGGAAAGCCCATACTCCTTGGTCATAAAAGTAAGCAGGAACATATGAAGAGCGGTCAGTTGTCGCACCATGTTGTCTAATCACGGAAGAGTGCCCTTCAAGGAGACCTTGATCATTTATCATCATTGCCCGTTGAGGGTGGTCGTCAGCAGCCTGCCAGACGGAACAGACACCAGTGGCATCATCATTGTCAATTAAAAGATTTACAGACCTATTAATAAGCTCCTGATCAATCATGACAGTATTACCGAGAAGTACAACGAAAATATCAATATGAGTTAAGTTCAATATTTCATTAGCAGCATGACGAATCACATCTCCATGATCCGTTGTGTCTCCAGATAAGTGATATGGTCGATTAATTACTTTGGCTCCATATTGCTTGGCTATAGAGGCAATATCAGGGCAATCCGTATCAACAAATGTATGATCAATCGTTGCTGATGATTTTGCTGCATTTATAGGGTATGAAAGCAAGGGTTTCTCGTTGATAAGGATGATATTTTTTTTGTATATAGATTTTGATC